>VOFC01003207.1_pt1 | contig 23762 bp, 42 predicted proteins | sample 5384161 | NCBI WGS metagenome assembly VOFC01 (sample SAMN12384722, study PRJNA508395) | human gut metagenome | isolation source: healthy gut B | host: Homo sapiens | reverse complement strand
CGCCAGCGGCGAAAACAGCTCGTCCGGCACGGCTTCAAAAAAAATTTCATGTCCTCTATCCTCCTCTGCGGCGCAAAACGATAGATTCGGCACGCAAATTGCTTTCTATACAAAAATATTATACAATTTTCGAAGAAAAAATTACAATGATGAAATCCGTTTCCCCGCGTATTGCGCCGCTGTCCGCCGCATGATAAGATAATGCTGTAACCCTCATGCAAGGAGAATCCTGTTTCATGGCACAAACAAAACACAAGGAAATGGACATGCTGCACGGCGGTCTGGCCGGAAAACTCATTCTTTTCGCGCTGCCGCTGGCGTTCAGCAGCATTCTGCAGCAGCTTTTCAACTCAGCAGATGTGGCCGTTGTCGGCCGGTTTGCGGGTGATACGGCGCTGGCGGCGGTCGGCAGCTGTGTGGCGCTCGTCGGTATTTTTGTCAACCTGATCGTCGGACTGTCGGTCGGGCCGAATGCCGTGCTCGCGCTGCTCATCGGGCAGAACAACCGCGAAGAGATCAACCGCACGCTGCACACTGTTATCACATTCGGCGCGGCGCTCGGCGTAGGACTGATGATTGTCGGCTGGCTGACGGCAAAGCCCATTCTCGTGTTGTCCGGGCACGCCGGAAAGCGTGCTCGATCAGGCGCTGCTGTACATATTTATCTACTTTTTGAGCATCCCGTTCATGCTGGTGTACAACTTCGGCTCGGCCGTTCTGCGCAGCTACGGCGACAGCCGCCGCCCCATGTACTACCTGCTTATCTCCGGCACGGTGAATGTCATCCTCAACCTGTTTCTCGTCATTGCGCTGCAGCTTGGTGTGGCCGGTGTGGCGATTGCGACCGTTATCTCCAATGTGCTGAGCGCAGGCATGGTGCTCACACCACCTTGCACGCCGGAATGACGATTTCGCGTTCCGGTTCCGACGTATGCACATTGAAAAAACGCCGCTTCTCCGCATTCTGCAGATCGGCATTCCCGCCGGTATTCAGGGTGCAATTTTCTCGGTATCCAACGTATTTATCCAGAGCGGCATCAACTCATTCGGTGAAAATGCCATCGCAGGTTCATCTCGCACTGAATTTTGAGTATTTCACCTACGATATTGCCAACGCCTTCGCGCAGGCGGCTGTCACCTTCACCAGCCAGAACTACGGCGCAGGTGACCTCAGTCGCTGCAAAAGATTTTCCGTTACTGCATGCTGTTCGGCGTGGTGTTTACCGAGATTCTCAGTGCGGTATTCATGATCTGGGACGACTTTTTTTTCAGCATTTACACCACGAGCAGCGCCGTCGCGGCGTTTGCCATCAGCCGCATGCGGCACGTCTGCTCGCTCGAGGGTCTCACCGCCACCTATGAGGTCGAAAGCGCGGCGCCCGCGGCATGGGGCAAATCGCTCGAGCTCTGCCATCTTCACCGTGCTCGGCACAGTTGTATTCCGACTCATCTGGATGGCGACAGTTTTTCCGTCTCGTGCCCACGTTCGAGATGCTGATGGACGTTTACGTTGCCTCGTGGGTGTTCACCGGCGGAGCGCTGCTGATCGTCTATCTGCGGCATATGCGAAAGGTTTCGCACGCATAACTTCAGAGCACGAAAACCGAGGTACACGCCCCCTGGTTTTCATGCATTTGCTTCGCAAATAATACTATTTCATGTGCGCGCCGCGCGGCAGCGTCAGCATCGCGAAAACGGACTTTATTGACAGACTGACCGCAGGTGTCCTTCCTTTTCGCCCCAGCTGCGGGTGCGGCAAACCCGCGATAGATTATCGCATAATAAGATACACTGTATAGACAGCATACGTTGCTACCATGGCGATACCCGGCACACGTCCGAGCTTTGCCCCCTTGCGCGCCGGCAGATAAAATACCGCGCTGATGGCAATCAGGAACAGACAGTCAACGATAGAGGTCGCCTGTACCGGAATCGGCGTGATGACCGACGAAACGCCGAGAATGAGGAAAATATTAAACAGGTTTGAGCCGATAACATTACCCATCGCAATATCGTTCTGACCCTTGCGGGCAAACGATGGAGGTAAAAAGCTCAGGCAGGCTGGTGCCCATGGCCACAATGGTCAGACCGATGAGCGTTTCACTCAGGCCGAACATACGCGCAATGCCGGTCGCGCCGTTTACGGCCAGCTGACCGCCGATCACGATGCACGCCAGACCGAGCAGGATATTCACCCAGATCATCGCAGCGGACATGGGTGCTTCCGCTTCCTCGGCCTCGGCTTCTGCAGCTGCGGCAGCAAGCTGCTCGCGGTTCTGCAGTGCGGTGCGAATCTGGTATGTCAGGATGAATGCGAATATGATCAGCAGTACAACGCCTTCCCAGCGGGCGATGGTCAGGTCGGGTGCGATGGCGCCCAGCAGCAGCACAGCCGCGAGAATGGACAGCGGCCAGTCACGGCGGAGCAGCGTTTTATCCATCACAAGCGGGCAGACAGCGGCGGACAGACCAGCCACCATCAGCAGATTAAAAATGTTCGAGCCGACAACATTGCCGACCGCAATCTCGTTTGCACCGCGCAGGGCCGCGGTGACACTTGACCGCCAGCTCCGGGCATGGACGTGCCGAACGCAACGATGGTCAGACCGATCAGCAGCGGTGATACGCCCAGCTTGCGCGCCAGTGCGGATGCACCCGCAACAAACTTATCCGCACCCCAGATCATAAGTGCAAAGCCGATCACCAGAAATACAAATGACAGCATACAGTTTCCTCCTTCGTTTCCGGAAAATCTCGGGCAACACCGCTCCTTCACGGCAATGCCCTTTGTCCCCAACAGTGTACATGCTTACGAGGGAGTTTTCGCTCGATTTCCGGCTGCAGAGTTGGCAAAAGACTTTACCGCATACTGCGGTAAAAGTCTTGCTGCTTTACGGCTCGGTACGGATTGACTTTTTCGTCAATCGGGCTTGTCGGCACCGACCACGCGCTCTCGCGTGAGCTACTCCCTTTACAGTAACTATCATATGGGAAAAAAAAAGCGATTAGTCAAGCCGAACTTGTGGAAATGTACACAATCTTTACGGGACAACCCAGTTCAGACAAATACCATAACAGTGCATACAGCACGCAATCTTTACATGGAACATACCCCTTTTTGCTGCATTATTTATCAAACTGAAAAAAAAATCTTTTACAAGTCCCTCGTGAACCTATATACTATAAGGTACTGAAATTTTGAACAATCTGAAAGTGAAGGAGCATTTTCATGCTGGAATTTGAGGAATACAAGGTCAAGCTGAACAACCTCAAGCCCGAGCTTGAGGAGCTGTACACCTCGCTCGGTCTGGAGCAGGCGAAGCGTGAGGTAGAGGAGCTGAGATCAAGTCCTCTCAGCCGGGTTTCTGGGATAATCCGGAGGAGAGCCAGAAGATCGTCTCCCGCATGGGCTCGCTCAAGGGCAAGGTTGAAGCGCATAACAAGATGACCGAGCTGTGCGATGACCTGCTCACCATCTGCGAAATGGCGATCGAAGAAAACGACGAATCCATGCTCGGGGAGCTGGAAATCGGCTACAAGGAGCTGGAGGACGGTATTGCGGAGCAGAAGCTCGGCACGCTGCTGACCGGCGAGTACGACAGCCACAACGCGCTCGTATCCTTCCACGCCGGTGCCGGCGGCACCGAGGCACAGACTGGTGCGCGATGCTGTACCGCATGCGTACCCGCTGGGCAGAGCGTCACGGCTTTTTACCTATAAGATTTATGGATCTACCAGGACGGCGATACCGCGGGTATCAAGTCCGCCGATATTCTCATTGAGGGCGAAAACGCCTACGGCTTTCTCAAGGGTGAAAACGGCGTACACCGTCTGGTGCGTATCTCTCCGTTCGATGCGTCCGGCCGCCGTCAGACCTCGTTCTCGGCTGTCGAGGTCGTACCGACATTCCGGATACCTCGGCGGATTTCGAAATCAAGCCGGATGATTACGAAATGCAGGTTTACCGTTCGTCCGGTGCAGGCGGTCAGAACGTCAATAAGACCTCTTCTGCGGTTCGACTGATTCACAAGGCAACCGGCATTGTTGTAGCCTGCCAGACCGAGCGAAGCCAGCTGCAGAACAAGGAAAACTGTCTGCGTATGCTGCGTTCCAAGCTGGTTGAGATCAAGGAGCGCGAGCATCTTGAGAAAATCTCGGACATCAAGGGCGTTCAGCAGAAGATTGAATGGGGCAGCCAGATTCGCTCCTACGTTTTCATGCCGTATACGCTTGCCAAGGATACGCGTACCGGCTTTTGAAAATGCCAATATCAACGCTGTAATGGATGGCGATATTGACGGTTTTATCAACGCATACCTGTCTGCACTCGCTACCGGCGTGTGGGAAGGCAGCAAGGGCGGCAGCATGTAATTTGCCGCACTTCGCGTTACCGCCGTACCCACGGCGGTGGGCACAAGGATGGACACCAAGGTTTCCACCCTTGTGAATCCCGTTCCTTTATTTCTTAGTCTGGCGCAGACCAGAGACCGGCGACCGCTTCGAAAAGAGGAACGACAGAGGATTTTTCATAAGGACGGACCTACTTCGGGTCCGTCCTTTTTTTTACCTATTCGCAGTTCGGTTACTGTACTGCTACACATATCGGTTCAGGCGCGACTACGCCCGAAGGGCAAGAGCGGGGATAACAGTGCCGCACGATTCGTTAGCGTTATAACAGACAGTACCCGCGAAGATAAATTGTACCCAAACAGACAGATTCGCAGGTGCCTTCCGGTATAACGTTCAAGGTCATCCCCCAGGGGATTCAAGCGGCACTGGGCAATCACCTGCCGCGCCTGCGTAGAGCAACCGTCTGTAGCAGTACGCTGTCTGCGAACTGCGAATATTTCACGAAAGACACGCTGTGGTAACCCGACTGCCGTTCCCCTTTTCGAAGTGGTCCCGCTCTCTGGTCTGCGCCGGACTACGCTAAATAAAGGGAAGTGGAGTTAGAGGGTAGGGAAACCGCAGGTGTCCCTTCCTTCCCCCCCAAGGGCGCAGCCCCCGCCGCAGGCGCGCGGATACAAGCGAAAAAACTCCCGCCGTCTGAACGAACACGCTCACGCAGTTCGTGCCCCGCACAGTCGGTGCTGAAAAGGTTCCACCCGGAAAATCTCGCTTGCTGAAATTTCCATTTTGACAAATCCCGCGCATTCCGCGTGATACAATAACACTCCGCGGCACCGGCATGGAACCATTCGATTATCCACAAGTCTGTGGATAAATCCGTGCAAAATCACGCCGCAACGGAGGAGTTTTTACGCAGACAGCAGTTTTCACCGCAGCGGCTAAAACAAACGCGCTTCCGCTGCGATTTTACCCGTTACGCAACAATATCGCGCTGTGCACGCTCGGTGCAGACGAACGGCCGCTGACCGGTCACGATGAAGTCACCTCGGTGGACCGCAGCCTGGTGCTGAGCAGCACCGCCGTCCATCCATCGGTGAGCACGGCAGCATCCACGACCTCGCCGAAAGCGAAATCTACCGCTGGGCCAACGTGCGCGGCTACGTTGCACTGCACCGCACCCAGCCCATCTATCTTAGCGAAAAACCGCTGCATGATGCACCTGCGGCTGACCGGTGTGCGGCTCGGCATGGAGCAGGTGGTAGTCTACACCCGGCTTTCCGGCGGCATGGCGCGTGTTGACCGCCTGTGGCATCCCCTGTCCGAACAGGAAAAACGACCCGTCCGCCGCCGTGTTTGCCGCCACAGCCGCCGCTTTAACAGCTTTATAATATCAGCAATTTGCTTATTCACAAAAAAATTTATTTATATCCTGTCCACTTTATGCTATAATATTATCGTATATGTAACAAATGGGGCTATTGCGCCCTTTTGAAAGGCTGAAGAAAAGTAATGGCTAATTTTTTGACCAAAATTTTCGGCACGCACTCGTCGCACGAGCTGAAAAAAGATCTACCCCATTGCGGATAAAGTGGACGCACTCGAAGAGCAGTTCAAAAAGCTGACCGACGACGAGCTGCGCGCCAAGACAGACGAATTCAAGCAGCGCTACCAGAACGGCGAAACACTCGACCAGCTTTTACCGGAGGCATTTGCCACCTGCCGTGAAGCAGCATGGCGCGTACTCGGTATGCGTCATTACCGTGTACAGATCATCGGCGGCATCGTCCTGCATCAGGGTCGTATCGCCGAGATGAAGACAGGTGAGGGTAAAACCCTAGTCGCTACCCTTCCCGCTTATCTGAACGCACTGACCGGCAAGGGCGTACACATTGTCACTGTCAACGACTACCTCGCCAAGCGAGACAGTGAGTGGATGGGCAAGGTATACCGCTTCCTCGGTCTCAAGGTCGGTCTTGTCATTCACGAGGTTCCGCCGCAGGCCCGCAAGGCGATGTACGCCGCTGATATCACCTACGGTACGAATAACGAGTTCGGCTTCGATTACCTGAGAGACAACATGGCGATCTACAAAAATGCAATGGTTCAGCGTGACCATGCGTTCGCCATCGTCGATGAGGTTGACTCCATCCTGATTGATAAGGCGCGTCCCCCGCTGATCATTTCCGGTCAGGGCGAAAGTCCTCTCAGCTTTACGAGATCGCAGACCGCTTTGCCGCTCAGCTTTCCTGCCTGCGCGTCAAGGAAGTGGATGCCAAGGAGGAGCAGGACGACATCGATGCCGATTACATCGTCGATGAAAAGGCCAAGACCGCAACGCTGACCCCGCACGGTCAGAAGCGCGCCGAGGCTTACTTTAAGGTAGAAAACCTGTCCGACCCCGCGAATACCACGCTGCAGCACCACATTAACCAGGCCATCAAGGCACGCGGCGTTATGCAGCGCGACGTAGACTACGTTGTCCGTGACGGTCAGGTCATCATTGTTGATGAGTTTACCGGCCGTCTGATGTTCGGCCGCCGCTACAACGAGGGTCTGCATCAGGCGATCGAGGCCAAGGAAGGCGTAAAAGGTCGAGCACGAGAGCAAGACGCTGGCAACCATCACCTTCCAGAACTACTTCCGTCTGTACGGCAAGCTGTCCGGCATGACCGGTACCGCGCTGACCGAGGAAGAGGAATTCCGCCACACCTATCAGCTGGACGTTATTGAGATCCCGACCAACAAGCCGGTAGCCCGTAAGGACAATCCGGATGCGGTTTACAAGAACGAACGCGGCAAGATCATGGCGACCATCGCCCGCATTGAGCAGTGCCACGCAAAGGGTCAGCCGATTCTGGTCGGCACGGTTTCCATCGAAAAAGTCCGAGGAACTGAGCAAGATCCTGAAGGCCAAGGGCATCAAGCACACCGTCCTGAACGCAAAGTATCACGAGCGCGAGGCAGAGATCGTTGCACAGGCCGGCAAGCCGGGCGCAGTTACCATTGCGACCAACATGGCAGGCCGTGGTACCGATATCATGCTCGGCGGCAACGCTGAGACCATGGCGCTGGATGAAATTAAGAAGTATCTCCGTCACGAGGTCGAGGACCGTGTGCAGAAGGGGCGAGATGGACGAGCGCGTTGCGCATGACTACATCGACCATATGATCTACGAGGCAAACGGTCATGCCGACACTGACGACCAGGAGGTTCTGGCTATCCGCGCCAAGTTTGAGGAGCTGTACAGCAAGTTCAAGACCGAGACCGACGCGGCAGCCGAAAAAGGTTCGTGCGGCAGGCGGTCTGTATATCCTCGGCACCGAGCGCCATGAGTCCCGTCGTATCGACAACCAGCTGCGCGGCCGTTCCGGCCGTCAGGGCGACCCGGGCGAGACCCAGTTCTACCTGTCGCTCGAGGACGACCTCATGCGCCTGTTCGGCTCGGAGCGCATCCAGAACATGATGGACACCTCGGCATTGCCGATGACGAGCCGATCGACCAGAAGATTCTGTCCGGCGCGATCGAAAATGCCCAGAAGAAGATCGAATCCCGCAACTTCGGCGTTCGTAAGCACGTTCTCGAGTACGATGACGTACTGAACACCCAGCGTCAGACCATCTACGCACAGCGTCTGCAGGTGCTCGAGGGCAAGGACGTTAAGGACAACATTGTCAAGATGATCGACGACGATACCATCGCCCATGCGGTGCATGCTGCTATCGGCGAACACAGCCTGATTTCGACCGAAATGGTTGAACAGGCGCGCCGTCCGTTCATCGGCGTATTCCTCCGTCCGGAGGACTGCACCTTCACGCCCGAGGAGTGCGATGACCTGACCGCTGACCAGCTGACCAACATTCTGTCCGATCAGGCGCACAAGGTCTACGAAGCCAAGGAGCAGGCCCTCGGCTCGCCTATCATGCGTGAGCTGGAGCGCGTTGTACTGCTCAAGAACGTAGACAGCAAGTGGATGGACCACATCGACGCAATGACCGAACTGCGAAACGGCATCGGCCTGCGTGCATACGGTCAGTACGATCCGGTTGTCGAGTACAAGCGCGAAGGCTTTGATATGTTTGACGCGATGATCGACTCCATCCGTGAGGATACCGTCCGCATGATCTTCCTTGCACAGGTTCGCACCCGCGAGGAACCCAAGCGTGAGCAGGTAGCCAAGGAGACCGGCGCAGCAGGCGCAGCCGACGGTTCTGTCAAGGCAGAGCCCAAGCGTGCCGGCAAGAAGCCCGGCCCGAATGATCCGTGCCCGTGCGGCAGCGGCAAGAGGTATAAGAAATGCTGCTACCTCAAGCCGGACGACCCGTATAAATAACTGTCGCGAAACCGGACTTTATTGACAGATTGAAACAGGAGAGAACCGAGGTTCTCTCCTGTTTTTTATTTAGTTGAACGCTTCATCATGTTGTTCGGCGAACATGCGCTGCACACGGTCGAGCAGGATGGGATATCCGGCGAGTGTCGGATCGGCAGACAGCAGCGCTTCCGCTTCCTCGCGGGCGTTTTGCATGAGCGCAAGGTCAGCCGCTAAATCCGCAACGTGCAGTGCGGGCAGGCCGTGCTGCCGCTGACCGAAAAATCACCCGGACCGCGCTGCGCGAGGTCTGCGCGTGCGACCTCGAAGCCGTCGCCGGTCCTGCACAGGATGCGCAGGCGCTCCCGCGCGACCTGTCCCTTTGTCCGCGCCGAAGAACACGCAGTACGACTGCCGTGTGCCGCGACCGACACGTCCGCGCAGCTGGTGCAGCTGCGCCAGACCGAACCGGTCTGCGTCCTCGACCACCATCAGATTGGCGTTCGGCACGTCCACACCGACCTCGATCACCGTTGTTGCGACCAGAATATCGTATTTCTGCGCTGCAAAATCGCGCATGATCTGATCTTTTTCCGCGTTTTTCATGCGTCCGTGCAGTACAGCCACGCGCCGGTGCGGAAGCAGCTTCTGCAGGTCTTTTGCATGCTGCTCCGCGCTTTTCAGCTTTGTTTCCGCATTTTCGCTGTCCTCGATAAGCGGACACACAACGTAAGCCTGTCCGCCGAGACCGACCTGCTTATCAATGAAGGCAGTAATACGCTTGCGCATGTTTTCGCCCACGGCGTAGGTCTCAACCGGACTTCTTCCGGGCGGGATCTCGTCCAGCACGGACACATCCAGATCGCCGTACATGATGAGTGCGAGCGTGCGCGGAATCGGCGTAGCCGACATGACGAGCACATGCGGCGAGCCGCCTTTCGCGCTCAGCGCGGCACGCTGCGCCACACCGAACCGATGCTGCTCATCCGCGATAACGGCACCCAGCCGGTGGAACTGCACACCCCTGCTGAATGAGCGCGTGCGTGCCCACGACCACCTGCGCCGCGCCGGTCTCGATGGCGGCCAGTGCCGCACGTTTCTGCGCGGCAGTCATCGAGCCGGTGAGCAGCGTGCACGAGATGCCCAGCTTGTCCAGCATAGGGGCAAGCGTCTCCGCATGCTGCGCGGCGAGGATTTCGGTCGGCGCCATGAAAGCCGCCTGCCAGCCGTTCTGCGCGGCCAGCGCACACAATCCGGCCGCCACCACCGTCTTGCCCGAGCCGACATCGCCCCTGCACCAGCCGGTTCATCGGCCGTCCGGGAGGCACAGTCCGCCGCAATCTCCATAATCGCACGCCGCTGTGCACCGGTCGGCGTAAACGGCAGGAGGCTTCAAAGAACGAATCCAATCCATTCGAGGTAAAAACAATGCCGGAATCCGCTTTTCGGCGTTCCTTCAGCTGCTGCAGACCGCAGCAGAGCAAAAACAGCCCTCGAATACCATACGTCGGCGTGCCTGCGCCATATCGTCCTTGGTTTTCGGCCGGTGAATTGCAGAAAGTGCGTCTACTGCGTCCGGCAGGCGGTATTTCGCCCGCAAAAGTTCGGGCAGCGGATCGGGCCATTCACCGGTCAGCGTGTCGAGCGCGGCAGCGGTTACACGCTCGAGATCGCGCTGGGTCAGTCCGCCGTCATGGATAGACCGGCACGATGCGTCCCGGGTGGTCAGCGTCCGGTGCGACCTTCTCCGACTGCGGGGAAACCATTGTGCGGCCGCGCCCGAATCCTTGCACCTTGCCGTAGAACACATACTCCTGTCCCACGCGGAGCCGCGCCGCAGCATACGGATTGTTGAAATAGGTGACGTTCAGCGTGCCGGTTTCGTCGTAAATCGTGCACTTGACCAGCGTCAGGTCCTTGCGGATACGGTTGACCTTGTCTGGTGCCGACCACAGCGCGCACAGCATACTTGTCCTCCATGTCGATTTCCGCAATCGGCGTGATGTGTGTACGGTCCTCGTAGTCGCGCGGGTAGGTCTCGAGCGCGTCACGAGCGTGCGGATATGCAGTTTTTTCGAGCAGCTTCGCCTTTTCGGGCCGATGCCCTTGACGAACTGGATGCTGTCATCAACCGATGGCATGGGGATTCTCCTTTGGGAATTTTGATTTGCAAGGCGCCCGCTTTACGGGGTGCACGAACCGCGCAGGCGGTTCGCCCATTCTGGGCGGCACCTCTTTTTCTGCACCGGCTGAGCGGGGCACGCGAACTGCGCAGGCGGGTTCGCCCTTGACGGACGGCAGCTTTTTTCCTGCACCGGAAAGCCGGGGTACTGAACTGCTGAACCCCTGACGGGCGGCACCTTTTTTCAGCACCGGCGGGTTCGAACCGCGCAGACGGGGACGGGCGGAGAGTTTCGCCAACATTCAGCGAGGGATGCGCCGCCTGCGGGTGGCGGAACGTCGCGGCGCCCCGCGGGCAAAGAGGAAGGGACACCTGCGGTTTCCTCCTTTGGACTCCTACCTTCCCTTGCTTCCTAATCTGGCGCAGATTGCCGACATGTGACCGCTTCGAAACAGGGGTACGGCAGAGGATTTTTCTTCCGTGTCTTTCAAACCTGTTCGCAGGGTCAGATACCGTTCTGCTGGCACATGGGTTACCCTGCAGGCGCAACATGACCGTGTTTGCGCAACTCTTTGGCACGTTGTAACGCACGGCACCTACGAATTAAGCATTTGATACAATTTATCCTCGCAGACCCTGTCTATAATAACGCGCTCACGAATGCGCGGCACTACTATGCCGCGCCCTGCGCAGAGTAAACCGTCTGTGTAGCAGTACTGTATCTGGCACTGCGAATATGAATCCGGCATGGGAGCACACTGTGCCCCTACGGTAGAAAAACTCCTCTGCCGTTCCCTTTTTTCGGAGCGGTCACATGTCGGCAATCTTCGCCAGACCCTCCAAGGGAAAAGGGGTGATTCACAAGAGGGTGGAAACCGCAGGTTGTCTACCCTCTTGCCCCGCGCGGCGTCAGCGCACGTCCCCGCCGCGGGCGCGGCAAATCCCCCCGCTCAGCCGGTGCTCGGAAAAGGCTGCTCCCCCGTTCTTCAATACTCGCGGTAAACCGCCTTGACCACGCCCAAAATCTGGCATCCGGTGCCATTGATCGGCGGATACGCCGGATTCTCCGGCATGAGCCATACGCCGTCCGGCGTGATGCTTGAGCGTCTTAGCAAGTAGCCTCATCCTCGAGCAGCCGATGTCGCCGTTGCGCGCCTGTATATCCCGGATAATGACCAGATCATCATCCATAATTCCCACGCCGATCATCGAATCGCCGCGAATACGCAGCGCGTAATACTCGCCGCCGCCCGCTGCCGGCTCGAACGGCACATAGCCGATATGCTCCTCCACCGCGAGGATCGGCATACCGGCGGTGACGCGGCCCAGAATCGGCACGCGCGGCACCATGGAAGGACCGCTGACCGGCGTCAACGCACGCGATTTATGCTCATTCGGCTCCAGATAACCAGCCTCCTGCAGCTTTTTCAGGTGCGCATGCACGGTGGACGGCGACCGCAGTCCCATCTCTGCACCAATCTCACGCACCGAAGGCGGATAGCCGTGTTCAAGGGAATAACTGCTTATATAATCCAGTATCTGCTGTTGTTTGGCGGAAATCTTCTTCATTTTCGGCACTCTCGCTGTTTCCGTCGGAACATACGTTCGTAATTTTATCCTTATTATACCGCAATCCGCTGCAATAAGCAAACATTTGTTTGCATTAACCTGCACGAATTTTCCGCGTTAATCGACACTATTCTTCAATTTATCCATTTTTCTGCCGCCGTGTTGAAAAAATAACGCAGTTTCATCACCGCATTGCTTGTATTTTACATGATTTTGTTATATCATATAAACAGCAAAAGTATTGATTATTGCGGGCAGACGCATTCTGCCTTAACTCGCAGGGGAGGTTTTTTATATGACCATCAAGACCGATCTCGGATATATCGACATTACCAACGAGGTGCTGGCCGGCATTGCCGGTTACGCAGCATCCTCCTGCTTCGGTGTCAAAGGCATGACCATCCGCTCCATGTCGGACGGACTGGCACACCTGCTCGGACTGGAAAACCAGTCGCGCGGCGTAAAGGTCACCGAGGCTGTGGACGGGTGTCAACATCGACCTGCACATTGCAGTCGAGCACGGCGTGAATATTGCCACCGTCTGCCGCTCTATCATCGGCGAGGTACGCTATCATGTTGAGCGCCTGACCGGTGGGACGTAAAGAACGTCGATATCTATGTAGAGAGCATCAAGGCGGACTGACACCTATAGGGGACTTCGCAAGTCCCTATATACGGAAGTCAGTTCCGTAGAAACTGACTTTCGATACCTGAACGACGCGCCCCAAGGGCGCTGAGTCGGAGTAACAAAACCCACGCTCATGTCGCGGGTTTTGTTGCGGCATAACGCCGTTGCTTGAATACCGCGGTACAACCGCGGACGTCTGCGGACGGAAACCAATGACTCGGATTGCCCTAAGGAAAATCCTGTCATATGGTTACGGTTTGCAAGCAAACCGAAATCTTATTACGCGCAACTGCGCGGTTACTTTTAGGAGAGTTAGATAAATGGCAGATCAGAAAATCAACGGTGCGCTGTACCGGTCCATGGTGATCGAGGGCGCACTCGCCATTGCAGAAAAAGAAGGAACAGGCAAACGAACTGAACGTTTTCCCCGTACCGGACGGCGATACCGGCACAAATATGTCAATGACGATGGGTTCCGCAATGGCTGAGATGGAAAAAGCTCGCCGAGCCGACCCTCGCCAAAGCGGGTGGATGCGACCGCTTCGCGGCACGTTGCGCGCGGCAACTCGGTGTTATCCTGTCGCTGCTGTTCCGCGGCATGGCGAAAAAAAAGCTGCGCGAGACCGACGAGGCCGACGGCCGCACACTCGCGCTTGCGCTGCGCGAGGGCGTAGACACCGCCTACAAGGCGGTTATTATGAAGCCCGCTGAGGGCACCATCCTGACCGTATCACGCGTTGCGGCACAGCACGCGGTCGAGCTGTGTCAGGCCGAGCCGACGCTCACCGCAGAGCAGGTTCTGGCAGCGATCATCGAGCAGGGCCACACCGCACTTGAGGAAACCGTTCATCAGAATCCGGTGCTCGAAAAGGCAGGCGTGGTTGACGCCGGTGGCTTCGGCTTTATCACCATCTTCGAGGGCATGTTGGACGCGCTGCGCGGCATCCACAAGGAACGTGCTGTTGCGGCAGAGCCGACCAAGTCCACCGCAGACTTCGCTGCGATCAACGACGAGGACATCACCTTCTCCTACTGCACCGAGTTCATCGCATCCCGCAAGGACAAGGCACGAAATGTTGCTCGTCTGCGCTCCATTCTGAACGAAATCGGCGATTCGCTGGTTGTTGTTGAGGATGATGATATCGTCAAGGTACACGTTCACACCGACCAGCCGAACAAGGCGCTCGAGGAGGGCCTGAAATTCGGTCCGCTGCTGACCGTTAAAATCGAAAACATGCGCGAGGCAGCATACCGCCAAGGTAATTGAGGGCACGGCGGACGCGCCCAAGGAGCGCGATCGTCCCCGCAGAGAAGAAGTTTGGCTTTGTAGCCGTTGCTGCCGGGTGAGGGTCTCAAAACCCTGTTTACCGACCTCGGCGCGACGTTGTGGTACAGGGGCGGTCAGACCATGAACCCGTCCACGGACGACATTCTGCACGCTGTCGATGCCGTTCCGGCGGAAATCGTTTTCGTGCTGCCGAACAAACAAGAATATCATCATGGCTGCCGAGCAGGCGGTTCATCTCTCCGAGGAGAAAAGGTGATCGTCGTGCCGACCAAGACCATCCGCAGGGTATTTCGGCCATGCTGGCGGTCGATCCGGAAGCCGAGCAGGACAGCGAGCTGGCGCTTGCCATGTTGGACGCGGGCAAAGCACGTCCGCAGCGGGTCAGGTGACTTTACGCGGCCCGCGACAGCGAGTTTGACGGCAAGAAGATCAAACAGGGCGAGTATCTGTCGCTGTGCGAGGGTAAGCTGTGCGCCAACGGCAAGGAAACCTCGGTCATCAAGAAGCTGGCGCGCGAGATGGTATCCGACGACAGCGTTTGCAACCGTTATCTTCGGCGAAGGCGTTACCGAGGAGCAGGCCGCTGAGGTTGAGAACCTGCTGCACAAGGAAAATAAGGAGATGGAGATCAACGTCATCGACGGCGGTCAGCCGGTTTACTACTACATCATTTCGGTGGAGTAAACCATCTCCTAAAGCATAAAAAGCATCGGAAACTGCGTTTCCGATGCTTTTTTGGGAATTTCGTTGCTGGATTTTACTTTAATAAAAATCAGCTGCCATATCGAACATGGTCTGTGCATCCAAACCGGTATCGAAGCCGCTGATAAGGTAGGTCACGCCGTCCTGCTCCCAGAGCACGGACTGGAACATTTGATCCTCCACCTCGTCCGAGCCATAGCTGATAACGAGTTCGCCGTTCTTCTCCTGCTGCTTTTTCCTCGTCAGACTCCTCGTAATCGGCCGGAACAAAGCGGTAGTGCGCATCGCGATAGGTCAGCGTAACACCGTTTACCTCGGCAGTCGTTGCCGGAACCGGATTCTCCATCTCGTCCTCGGTGAACACGGTGTAGCTCTTGTGCGCGGACAGATTCAGCTCTGCGCCATCCTTCGTATAGGTTGCGTCCACCTCGCTGACTTTTTTCGGTCTCGCCCATGTCATTCCGTGCGGTGGTATCCACATCAGAGCCGTAGCTGAACGTATACTCGCCAATCTTGTCCGGCAGCGTGAGCGCTACACCGGCATCAGCCAGATGCGCCTGCGTGCTCGACAAATCCAGCCGCTGGTCAGACCAGCCCTGACTGAAAATGCCGCCCATGCCGCCTGCCGCAAATGCGCCGGTCACCGCAATCGCAGCGACAGCAGCAACCGCCACAAAGCGTTTGCTCCACAGATGACGCTTGCGTGCCGGTGCATTGTTCAGTGCGAATTTGACGCGCGCCTGCATCGAATCCGGTGCATGCAGCTCATCTGCACACTGATGCAGCATTTCCTTGATTTCACGTTCCATTTTGATTTCATCCATGATTTGCAGCCTCCTTCGGCTTCCGTTCCTTCGGTCAGCGCCTGCCGCAGATGACGGCGAGCGGAAAAAGGCGGGATTTCACCGTTCCTCGGTCACGCCGGTCGCCTGCGCGATCTCGCGCACCGAGCGATCATCGAAGTAATACAGCACCACGGTCACGCGGCGTTTTTCGTCCAGCGTATCGAGTGCGGCATACAGGCGGCGCTGCTCATCCGTCCGCAGTACGGCGGACAGTGCGCTTTCACTCGCCTGCGTCAAAAACTCTGAGACCGGCGTTTCCTGTTTGGCTTTGCGGCAGTACTTCCATGCCGCGCGGGAAAGCGTTTTTGAGCAGCCACGGCCGGAATTTGCTGCCGTCCCGCAGCGATTTGATGGACTGCGCACAGGTGACAAAGGCCTCCTGCGCCAGATCCTCGCCGTCCGTCCTGCTGCCGGTGATCGGGCACGCAAGGCGGTATGCATCGTCCTTGTAGCGCTCGTACAGCTCGTCGAACGCCTGCATATCGCCGTGCTGCATGCGGCTGACAAGCTCTTTATCGTTCATAACTTTCTATCCTTTCCCTGGGTGCGTCTGTATATAAGAGCAGCCAGTTTGGACTCGGTTCATTTTATTTTCAGTGAAATCCGCGTCCTTCGACGCACCCGAGTATAAGAGCCGCAAAGCGGCGGGCTGGTTCATTTTTATTTAACGGACACTTTGTACAGTTTTGACGGTTGCGTTTAACGTGGATGTATTCTATACTTAATTTATAAAATCTGGATTGTGCCGCTGTCATGGTGGTGTCGTGGTCGCTTGCGAAGCGAACAACCTGCGGTTTTCCTTCTTGTGAACTCGCCTGCCCGGCGAGGGCGAAATGCGGAACTGCCCGAAAAGGGGGAAAGAGAATTTCCCCTGGGGATATACGCAGTGTCGCGCAATTCGTTCGTCTGAATATGACGGACGGCATCTACGAAGATAAACTGTACCAACACCACTAAATTCGCAATTTAGGTGCCTTCCGGTATAACACGTTAAAAATTTGTGCGGCACTGTCATGCCGCACTCTGCGTTGATTATACCACATGTGCCGCAGAACGGTATCTGACCCTGCGAATATGCGGATACATGGACGTGCAAAGCGCGTCCTGCGGTAGAAAAATCCTCTGCCGTTCCCTCATAGTCTCAGTTCTGAACAGCCACCGTGCTATCCCCCAAGGGAAACGAGGAAATCAGAGGGTAGAAACCGTAGGTGTCTACCCTTTTGGTTTCCCCCGCGAAACCGCCGCAGTTCTTTTTCGCTTCACAAGCGACCATCCCCCGTTAAGGGAAAAAGAAAGGAAGTGCTTCCATGAATCAGCACCAATTCTTTACAGGAGAAATTTTCGACGCCTACCGCTGGTTTGGCGCTCACATAGAGCAAAACGCTGTCGTTTTCCGTACCTTTGCGCCCAATGCCAGCCGCATTACGCTGACCGGCGCGTGCAACGGCTGGACCGAGACCGATCTGGTACAGGACGGCCGCAGCGGCTTCTGGTCGGTCTCTGTGCCGGACGCCCGCGCAGGCCAGTTTTACAAATACCGCATCTACAGCCCGGACGGCTCTGTCACCGAGCACTGCGATCCCTACGGCTTTGCAATGGAACTGCGGCCTGCCTGCTGCTCGATCATCACCGACCTCGAGGAGTACCGTTTCACAGACGAAGCGTGGATGAACAGCCGCACGGCTTCGCCGGACGCACCGCTTAATATCTACGAGATGCACCTCGGCTCGTGGATGCGCAATCCGGACGACGCGAACGGCTGGTACACCTACGATGAAATCGCCCGCCGGTTGATTCCCTATCTGCAGGAAAACGGCTACACGCATGTGGAGTTTCTGCCGCTGTCCGAGCACCCGTTTGACGGCTCCTGGGGCTACCAGAACACCGGATTTTTTGCTCCGACCTCGCGCTACGGCACGCCGGCACAGCTGAAACTGCTGATTGACAAGCTGCATCATGCCGGTATCGGTGCGATCATGGATTTTGTACCGGTACACTTTGCCGTAGACTCCTACGGTCTGGCGAAATACGATGGCACGCACCTGTACGAGTACCCGCACAGCGCGGTCGGCGAAAGTGAATGGGGCAGCTACAATTTCATTCATTCCAGACGGGAAGTACGCTGTTTTCTGCAGTCTGCGGCCGATTACTGGCTCACTGAGTTTCATTTTGACGGTCTGCGCATGGATGCGGTCTCGCGCCTGATCTACTGGCAGGGCGATCCGCGCGCGGCATCAACGGCGACACGCTCGAATTCCTCAAAATATGAACCGCGGTCTGAAAGCCCGCCATCCCTCTGCTCTGCTCATCGCTGAGGACTCGACTGCCTATCCTGGTGTCACCCGTCCGGTGGACGAGGGCGGCTTGGGCTTCGACTACAAGTGGGATCTCGGTTGGATGCACGACACGCTCGAATTCTGCCAGACCCAGCCGGATCTGCGTCCGCGCGACCATGACAAGCTGCTCTGGTCGATGCACTATTTTTTCCAACGAGCACTACCTGCTGCCGCTCGCACGACGAGGTTGTGCACGGCAAGGCGGCAATCGTGCAGAAAATGTGGGGCGCGGACGAATGCGACAAGTATGCGCAGGCGCGTGTGATGTATCTGTATATGTTCACGCATCCGGGTAAAAAGCTGAATTTCATGGGCAACGAGCTGGGTCAGCTGTACGAATGGGAGCGAAGCCGGTACACTGGACTGGGCACTGGCAGAACGTCCGTTCCACCGTTTTCCACAGCCTGTGCAAAACTTATGTGGAGAATCCGCGCTGCACGCAGATTATGCGCCGGATAATTTCCGGTGGGCGGAAAAATCATGCGGATGCGCCCTGCGTATTCGGCATGGAGCGCCGTGCAAACGGAGAAACGCTGCTCGCCCTGTGCAATTTTGCGGACAGCGAACAGAAATTCACCGCTTCCCTGCCGAAGTTTACGATTCTGCTTGACAGCAATGCCGCGGAGTTCGGCGGCACCGGAGAGACGCTTGCCGTCTCCCGCAAGGATAGTCTGTGTACGGTTGCGCTGCCGCGATACAGTGCGGTTCTGCTCAAGCTGTAAAATCGAAAAGCAGCCGAAAAGGATTTCTTTTCCGCTGCCGTATACAATTACCAACTGCTAATTTCTCATTTGCGAATCAAAAAGCGCTCTGCCAAAACAGAGCGCTTTTCCTATTTTATTCGACCGAAATCGGCTTTACCATCTGATAATGCAGGCCGTTCGCATCGCGGTGCTCGCCGCGCTGCAGAAAACCGAATTTATGATAAAAACCCTGTGCACGCATGTTTTTCTCGGCAACACGAGCACAGCTCGCGCTTGCCGAGCGCACGGTATACGCTGATGGCCTGACCGAGGATCTGTGCGCTCAGACCGCAGCCGCGATATTCACCGGCATGCAGAAGCCGCCGAGCAGACCGACGTCCGGCTCCTCGTCGTACCAGGTCTTGAGGTAGACGAGCGCGGCGGGCGTTCCGTCCTCGAGCAGACCGAACGTGCACGAGCGCGGCGAGACCTTCTGTGCCCGCTCTACATCGCGGAGGAGCGCGGCCGGGTCAAGTCCCTCGTCCGTGCCGTAGGCATTCCTGTGCAGCTCGCGCATGAATCCCACAATCTTATCCACATCCTGTGGATTCTTTGGTCGGCGCGGCGGAACCAGATCTGCGGCGAGACCGGGATGCCTTTGGCGTTCTTCCAGCCGATGCAGGCGAAGGTCGAAAGCTTCCTGCGGCAGATGAGAGGCGTCGTTTTCATAATACAACGTCGATACTGCCGTCGTCGGCAAAATCGAGCCGCGCCACGCAGGTGTTGTCGCCCCAGCCGATCCCGTTCATCTTTTCGGGCGGAAAGCCGTGCGCGATGGTCAGCGCGCCGCGGATGGCGGAGCCGTGCGTGACGACGGCGATGGCTTTGCCGTCGTTTTCCGCAATGCAAGGCGGCGCACCTCGTTCAGCATGCGTGCGCCTGCCTGCATGACGGTCTCGCCGTGCGGCGGCGCAGCCTCCCACGGACGGGCGCACCATTTCGCGTACTGGTCAGGCCAGCCGTGCGGCAGCTCGGCCCACGGGATGATCCTCCCAGTCGCCCATGTCGATCTCGCGCAGATCATTCCGCAGCTCGACCGTCAGACCGATGCGGCGCTGCGACCGCCTGTGCGGTCGCGCGTGCGCGGAACAGGGGGAGGCGTAAACCGCCGCAAGCGGCACGTTTTCGAACCGCTTCGCCAGACAGGGGAGCTGCTGATATGCGCGCGGCGTGAGCAGGCTGCGTCATACAGTCCGTGGCAGCGGCGGTAGATGTTGCCCTCGGCCTCGGCGTGACGGATGATGTAGACCGTCGCCGCCATCAGTCGACCTCGACCGCGCCGGACAGCTCGGAAACGCTCTTGACGCCGTGTGCGTCCATCCATTCCTCAAGCTCACGCAGCGCCTTGACGGGAGCGGTGGGGTCGTTGAACATCACGGTGCCCATGGCGACCGCGTCCGCGCCCGCAAGCATCATTTCAACAATATCGCGGCCGGTACGGATGCCGCCCATGCCGAGAATCGGCACGGAAACCGCCTTGCGCACCTGATATACCATGCGAACCGCAACCGGGAACACCGCCGGGCCGGACAGGCCGCCCATGACGTTGGACAGGATCGGACGGCGCTTTTCGATGTCGATGCGCATACCGAGCAGGGTGTTGATGAGCGAAAGCGCGTCCGCACCTGCGGACTCCGCCGCGCGTGCAATCTCCGCAATATCGGTGACATTCGGGGACAGCTTGACGATCAGCGGCTTCTTTCGCCTTGTGCCTTGGCTGCCGAAACGACCTCCTCGACCATTTTCGGCTGCGTGCCGAAGGCCATGCCGCCGCATTTTACGTTCGGGCAGGAGATGTTCATCTCGATGAGGTCGACATCCGCATCCGAAATCTTCTCGACCATGCCCTCGTACTCCTCGACCGTGTTGCCCGAGACATTGGCGATAATTTTGGTGTCGTACTGGCGCAGGAACGGGATCTGCTCCTCGATGAAGCGGTCGATGCCCGGGTTCTGCAGACCGACACAGTTGAGAATGCCCTGCGGGGTCTCCGCGATGCGCGGCGCCGGATTGCCGAGACGCTCGGTCGGTGTCAGACCCTTTCACGCCGATGCCGCCAAGCTGGGACAGGTCGAAGAACTCGCCGTATTCATGACCGAAACCAAACGTGCCGGATGCGGTCGTGATCGGGTTTTTCAGCTCAACACCGCAGAAATTTACTCTTAAATCAGCCATTACCACTCGACCTCCTCAGCATTGAACACCGGACCGTCCTTGCAGGCGTGACCGTAACGGGTTTCGCCGTCCTTCGCCTTGAGCGCGCACGCGCAGACGAGGCACGCGCCGATGCCGCAGCCCATGCGCTCCTCCATCGAAACCTGGCAGGGAACGCCGGCCTGCTTCGCGATGGCGGCGATGGCCTTCAGCATGGGCTTCGGGCCGCAGGCCGCGACGCCGGAAGCAGAGGCGATCTGCTCCTTCAGCACATCGGTGACAAAGCCGTGGCGGGCATAGGAGCCGTCGTCGGTCGTGACGAAGGTCTCGCATTCGTCGCGGAAGTCGCCCTCAAGGATAACGGCGCCCTTATTGCGGAAGCCGAGGATGGCCGCAGGCTTTGCGCCCTGCTTTACCGCCTCGCGCACGCAGCCGAGCATGGGGGCACGCCGATGCCGCCGCCGATGAACACCGGACGGTCGCCCAGTGCCCGACGTCAAAGCCGTGGCCGAGCGGGCCGAGCACATCGAGCTCGTCGCCAGCCTTGCGCTCGCTGAGCCACTTCGTGCCCTCGCCCTTCACCTGAAAGACGATGCGCAGCTCGGGCGCCTTCCATGCACAGATCGAGATCGGGCGGCGCAGCAGATGACCCTCGCCGCAGGCAATGTGAACGAACTGGCCGCACTGCGCCAGTCCTCCGTGATCTTCGGTGCGTGCAGCACCATCAAAAAAAACCGTCGCCAAGTTGCGTATTTTCCGCAACGCGGCAAATTTCCTGCACTGACATAACATTACCCCTCCGGTATTCGTCTGTACCGTTCGGGTACAGCCTTGTATTTACGCTTGTACTGTCATTATAAAGGAAAACGGGAAAAAGAAAAGAGCGGAAATTGCCGCAGGCGAAAAAACAAGGCCGCCGTATCAGGTATAAACGGCGGCAGAGCGTGTATAATACGAAAAAAGAGATGCTGAACGCAGGAGGGAGGAGGACATGGAAGAGAAGCGTTTTCTGACCATACACGACGCATCGCGCCTGTGGCACATCGAGGCTGAAGAGCTGCGCCGCCGCTGCGCGGGAGGGCAGGATAAAGGGCGCAAAACAGGTTCGCGGCATCTGGCTGATCCCGCAGTAGAGGACTTTGCCGCGCGGCTGTCAGTCTGGCGATAAAGTCCGTTTCAGGCAAAACACAGATTGTCGGAAAACGATGGTTTTTCGACAGTCTAAAGCCCCGCAGAATTACTTCTGCGGGGCTGCTTTATTGGACTGCGCATCAGACAGGCTTTTCTGATGCGTTTTTCGGGTGCTTAGTACAGCTTTGCGCCTGCCGGGATGTGAGGATCGACCATCAGCAGATGGAGCTTTTCCTCGCCGTTTTCGTGGTGAACGGCAGAGATCAGCATGCCGCAGGAGTCGATGCCCATCATCGGGCGCGGCGGCAGATTGGTGATAGCGATGCAGGTCTTGCCGACCAGCTCCTCCGGCTCGTAATACTCATGAATGCCGCTCAGAATGACGCGGTCCTCGCCGGTTCCGTCATCCAGAACGAACTTCAGGAGCTTCTTGGACTTCTTCACGGCCTCGCATTCCTTGACCTTCACAGCGCGGAAATCGCTCTTGAGAAGGTCTCAAAGTCTACGAAATCCTGGAACAGCGGTTCGATCTGCACGTTGGAGAAGTCGATTTTTTCCTCCGCCTCGGGCTGCCTGAGCAGTCTCCGCCTGAACCGGAGCCGCCTTTTCAGCCTTCTTGTCGGAGTCCAGCGGCTTCATTGTCGGGAAATTATGACCTGAACGGACAAAGGTCTGCAACCCTCTGTTGACCCTCTTCGGTCGCTCAACAGCGGTTAAATCGACCTCGATTAAAAGTCTGCGATTCCTTGTTGTTTTACAATCCTCTCACTGGCACACGCTTTGGCATTGCGTGGCATACCAGCGAAGTACCGCCTGCACTTACGCTTTGTTCGCATCTGTCTTCCTTTTTAAGCTTATTCATTATACCCACTTTTCGGCGCTCTGCTGCTGAAATTTCAACTGAACCCATTCGCTCAATATTGCAAAAACCGCTTCCCGTATGACAGATACTATATCGAACTTTGGGGCTTTTCGCTAAGTGCGAAACTTCCTTTCGCAACATGGTTTCGCCGACACCAACCACGTACAGTCTGTTCAGACACTCCACAGTTATCCGCAATTTCCTTAATCGTCTTAGCCATTCGACCTTTCATCACCCAGCAATCTGCCAATATCTCGTTTAGCATACATTGCTTTTGCGAACTTGATTATACGCTATCAACAGTGCTATAATAGAAAGATTATAAGCAGTTGAGCTGCCGAAAAGTACACCTTTGACATCTTGTAACTGCCCTTGCACAGAAGGGGAAAGCACAGCATCAATGCGGCGGACGAAAGAACTGCCGCGCAATATCAGAAACCTGTCAGGATATTGCCTAGTGGCCTTGCCTGGCAGGTATCACTATGTGTGTAAAAGGAGCATTTAATGAAAAACGAAATTATTGTCATGGCTGTTGACACTGAGTCTGCTCATGACCATGCTTCCGACTGCTGCGCCAGCGCTGCAGATCCCGGAACAAGCAGCGATACAGTTATCTATGTATCCGAAAGCGGCGATGATTCAGCCGCCGGCGATGAAGCGCACCCTAAAAACAATTGGTGCGGCATTTACGAAGGCAGCTGACGGTGGTACCATCTATCTG
>VOFC01006781.1_pt1 | contig 23782 bp, 39 predicted proteins | sample 5384161 | NCBI WGS metagenome assembly VOFC01 (sample SAMN12384722, study PRJNA508395) | human gut metagenome | isolation source: healthy gut B | host: Homo sapiens | reverse complement strand
CCGATCGTTCTTTCTTTCTAAAGTCATTTTCGTTTAAGTATTCGATAATGAACTTTGTCATATTGATTCAACCTCTTTCTATCCCCTGAGTCCTTGTTGACGATCATTCTCTTTCATCTCATGTCTAGATTATATCACATATTTATTTTTTTGTCAAATATTTTGTTATTTTTCGAAAAATGGGCTTCTTTTGACAAAAAAAGAAGAGAGTGAATATTCACTCTCATCTATTAATATATACAGAAGTCTATTACATTGTTTTTACATTTTCATTTGTTTCTTCTGCAACTGGTGCAGGTTCAACACTTGCGATGTTGCCAGCATCGTCAAATGTTACTATGTCGTTACCAAGTTCTACCGTAACATTCGAAGAAGTCGTCTCTGCTACCGGTTCTGGTGCTGGTGTTTCAACAACCGGTTCTGTAACAACAGGTGCAGGTTCCGGAGCAGGCGTTTCAACAACCGGTTCAGTAACGACAGGTGCAGGTTCCTGGAGCAGGTGTTTCAACAACTGGTTCAGTAACAACAGGTGCAGGTTCTTGGGGGCAGGTGTTTCAACGACTGGTTCTGGTGTAGTCTCAACTACTGACTCAGAACTGTTTAGTGATTCTATGGTTTGTTCACTTAACTGTCCGTATTCATCAAATACGTTTTCTTCAGAAACAACAGAAGATTCATCCATGCCACTTGTTGCAAGCGGTACAAAAATCTCCTACTTCAATGTCAACCGAACTACCATCTGTATTGGCATCATGTGTAACATCAGTATTATCACCTGGAATACCATCGTCAGGTGCAGAAGGTTGTTCTTCTACGACCGGTGGTGCTGGCTCTTCAATTTCCGGTGTGGATGGGGTTTCCTCAACAACAGGAGGTTCTGGTGATGGTTCTTCTACTTCTGGTTGAAATCCGCTTTGGTCTTGTGATGTTTGCGCATCTTGTTGAGCTTGTTCAATCAAGTCTTTAACATGATCTGTCTCTGGATTTCCGGTTGGAGCTGACTCATTACCTTCAAGAACTAGATTGCCATCTTCATCAAAAATATCTCCATCAACAGGCGTTTCAATTACTGTTTGATCAGGTGGAGCAACCGTCTCTTCTGTCGTCGTATAACTGCCATCTGGATTTTTAACAGTATCTGTAGTTGTTGTAGAACCATCTGGATTTGTTACTGTAACTGGGTCTTTGCAGCTTGTTGATCCATTTGATTTATCCATTCATCAACTTGCTCTTGAGTCATCGGATCACCATTCTCGTTGACTGTAGACAATGTTGGATCATTTGCGATTACTTGACGTGCTGCTTCATAAGCTTCATCTTTATTAGATGAAATCACATCGTTAGCAGGTGCAGGTTCTGTCCAAGTTTCTGTTGTAGTTGTTGTTGTTCCACCACCACTAACAGAAGCAGTATAGTTCGATAAATTTCCATCCCAACTTCTACCATGTGTGTGTAGATAGTTATTTACTAAGTCTGCTAACTTAGCTGCTTTTTCATCGTCATTAACATTGAATAATTCAATGTCTTTGTATTTTTCACGTAATTTATTGTATTCTTCATTATATTCAGAGTTGACATAATATTTAATATCAGTCGTTACTCCTTCTTCTTCCATCATAGCATATGTTTCTTTGAACCATTCCCTTGCATCGTTCCATGCTGTATTAATTCGTTCATCGATAGAACCACATACCTTATTACTATGAGTAACAACATTATCAGATAAACTCATTTCATTTTGATTTTCTTGAGTACTATCATCAAAGCTTCTCTGTTCATGTGTTCTGGCATTGATAATTTCATCATAATTTGCACTATGAATACCACCACATGTTAGATAAGTATCAGCAAACATACGATAGAATGCAGAACCTGTTGAAATTCCATTTACTTCTTCGTTGATACTTTCTGATACGAAATTGTAGAAATCATCGCCACATAATTCACCACTATTGTTAGATTCTACAAAGTGTGTCCACATTTCACGCATGATGCTTCTACATTTGTTCAAGTTAGCTAACTGATTTTCTCTTTCTTCACCAGTTAAGCCTTCCATATCTGCTTCACGTTCTGTCATAGAACCTGTTACATCTTGAATAAATCCATCAAATACACTGACGTCTTCCGGATCAGTCATTGCCACAGACATACCTAAGAATTTAGAGTTGATAGATTGCAAACATGTTTGAATGTAGTTTACATCCATTGTTTCTGCGTTATCAGCATTCATCAACATCGGAATTAATTCTTTGGTTTCATTAATTGATAAATCGTTGTAATTAATATATGCTGCTAAGTATTCATCTAAACTAATCTTGAAATCGTCATCTAATCCGTATTTTTCACAAAGTGAATTGTATTGATCAATTGTAGCTTCAGCGTTTTCTAAGAATTCTCTTTGAAAATCCGTAAGTTGTAAACGATCTTTTAATTGATCTGATATTAATTCATCAGTTGATGCAGTCTCTTTAGCTGATGCAATTGCTACATTTTGTGTATCATTACCATTTGCGCCAAGTTGAGATATACCATACAAACCGGCTGCTCCTAGTCCTGCTACAGTAACGCCTGCTGCAACCCCTTTTGCAAATTTATGCTTATCTTTGATTTGTTCAATCGTATCATCATTTGTTTCGCCATCATGTAATATCTGATTCCCATTTTCATCGACACGTGATAAATCAGCTTCTAATGCTCTTCTTAATGCATCTTTCAGAAGAAGCTCTGCGCATGATGTGTCGAATATTTTTTTGATTTTCGCGTGCTACTTGTGTAGCCCACTCTATAACTTGAGATGGATCATTAACAGCATTTTTATAAGTGTTGTCATCATATATAACAGTAGCGGAAACGGGTTTCCCGTTTTCGTCTACTGTATACTTCATATCAATAATTTTTTTTATTATCCATAAGACTGTCCTCCTATTTACTCTTTACTCTCTTGTTGCCTGTTAGTGTATAGCCTTGGTTTAGTAGTGATTGGTCATTTTGGCTTGTACTCCAAGCATATTGTGTACTTGCCTCTTGATAAGTAGCACATTCACGGTAACGATAACGTTTTTACATAACCGTATACATATTGTTTTCGTTGTATGTTTCTGTTGTCGTTTGAATTGCATATAGTGGAATGGTTCTCGTTGTCGTTGCACTACATGTTCTTGATACTGAATCGCTATTATCTGCAGCTTTTTGAACTAATGTACGTTTGTATACTTTATAAACCAAGTACGGATGGTTCGTACAAGTATCACCACATACATCCCAGTTAACTCTTACGAATTCGTAATGTGTGTCTGCTGTATCGTTTGGAGCACTGTAACCTTCATAATATCCAGCGTCTGTCCATCCACCTGATGTAACAGCATATGTCGTGTTGTTAATTCTTACATAAGTATATTCCGTACATAGTGTTTCTGTATAGCTTCCTACTTGAACGATACGTTGTGTCGTCGTCTTAATTGTTACTGGACGATATCCAACCACTTCATAATTTGATCCTAAATCTTCAACTTCTAATTTTGCCCATTTACCGAATGTTAAGCCATCAGCATCAACATATACGATTGGGTTAGACCATGCTCCCCAAGTTACGCATCCTGCTGGAACACTCTTCTTATACTCATACTCATACGTAATCGTTGGTGGAGGCGTTACAGGTGGTGTCGTTGGAGGATTTGTTGGTGGGTTCGTTGGTGGTGTTGGGAGGATTCGTCGGCGGATTCGTTGGTGGATTCGTCGGCGGATTTGTAGGTGGGTTCGTTGGTGGTGGTGTCGGAGTTGGATTATTCGTTGGTGTTGGTGGACATGTTGGACATGTCGGACATGGTGTATCACTTGATTAGAAGGATTTGGAGTTGATTTGGTTTACTTGTGAAAATCGGTGTCTGTACCGGTTTCGTTTCTTCTTCCTCTTCCTGCTTTTCACAAATGTAACTCTGACAGTATGCATAGCAACCTACGTGTACTAAGATATAATCTTCTTCATCGCCACATTTTAGATTTACCTTTAATAAAAACTCTTCTTCTAGTTTTTCAATTGTTACATAAGATGCTTGGGTATCGCATGAATTGCCATCCTTATCCGTAAACGGTAGCAGTAAATGCAAGTCAAGCATTTCTTGTAACGTAATAGTCTTTTTATCGCCTACGTTTTCAGGTAATCTTTCCTCTGTAAAATACAAAAGAGCCGCATTTTTCATTTCCTGAACGTTTGCGTTAAAAATACGATCTGTTAAGCTCTTATTGTTCGGCCAAGGTACAAGCCAAACCAAAAGCAAAACAAATATGATGATTAGGATTAACTTTAATAAGAAATCCCGTAGTGGAAAACTTCCACGTCTTCTGTTTCTTATTGTGTCATATTCTTCTTCTGTATACATATAATTCTCCCCCCTTTTGAATTTGGACATATTATATCACAAACTCATCGATTTGTCAATTTTTTGTTTTTTCTATTAATTCAACGATTGTTGCTCCGTCGTTAAAAAAAGTCAATGAAGAAGTCTTGAACGATTTTTTCGCGTTTCAACATCTCGTGAATCTCTTGTTTTAAAACCCTTTTCCCTTTTCCGTGAATAATTACAACTGCTCTTTTTCCAAGTGAATATTGGTCTTCTAAGAACTCTTTACTAAGAATTCTTGCGGTATCTCGATCCATTCCATGAAGATCGATGCTGGGTAAGTGATTACTTCCCATTAAGTTCAGATTGTGCATAGACCTCTTCTAGAGTTGGAATCGAATACTTTCCACCAATTTTTTGGGTAGAAAGAGCACCTGTAATATTCGCTAATATCATTGTATCACATAATTTGTAATTATGGCTAATAAAATATGCAAAAGCGCCATGAAAAATGTCACCGGCCGCTGTTGAGTCCTTTGGACGCACTGGGATAGATGGTACTAGCATGTATTCATTGTCAACTTTTGTAAAGCAACCGTACTCTCCTAACGTGATAATAATGGTATTGTGAAACTCTACTGCCAACTTATCATAGGCTCTAATTAAAAGTCTGTCTGTTTAGGACATCTATCGCTTCTTTGGTATATTCCTCGGCAAAAACTCCTTGAACAAATTAAATATTGCACGATTGGGCATAATCTAACGATTGTCGATTTTACATTTCCTGCATCTAAAATACTGATGGCATTCGGATTTTTCTAATTGCTTCTTCCGTTAAAGTCGGTTCCTCTCCATCAGCGATGATTACCGTCGCATCATCTGGGAGGGATTCAACTTTCGCCTCTTCTTTCTTCGTCCTACTAATTACAATTGTTCTAGAACCATTACTCGTGTTTGCCAGAATATAGCTACTCGTCGTTTTAAAGTCGTCTGTAACCGTCAGATAATCCATTTTAATATTATCTTTTTGAAATTCATCACGGACGATTTGACCGTAATAATCATTCCCAACAGCACCGACAAAATAAGTGTTCATGCCCCATCTTGCTAGCAGGGTTGCACAATTCGATGCGGCTCCGCCACCACATTCCACTTTATCTCCGATTCGAACCTTACTGTTTTCTTTCGGAAATGTTTCAAGCGGTAGCGTAATATCGTATGCCGCGTGACCAATACACAATACTTTCTCCATACTCTTCGCTTTTTTCCATACTTTTCACCTATTATAAGTAACAAAAAAAGAATCATCTTACTAGACGATTCTTTGATTTTTTTAAAAAGTACCATTGTGGCAACCATCTAAAGTAGTTGACATATGATGGATCGACAGCTCTTCCAGATGCAATTGGTAAGAACAATGCAAACAGAACAAATACGATAAATAGGAATACCATCGTGATCTTATCTGTTTTAAATCGTTCCGATAATGCCTTTAATACATATACGAGTGCAAACATCATATATGGTATTGTTGGGAAGAAGTGATATAAGAACATAACTCTTCCGATAAACAAGTACGGTAGCCATGTTACTGCTACTCCTAAAATTATGAATAGTGCTACTTTATCGCGTTTTCTAATTGCTGCATAGATGACATACAACATAGCGACGCATGCGCCCCCCAAATGGCAGGATTTCCAATTCCAGAAATTGTTTCACGTAAACCATCACTATACTCTGCTACATAGTACCATACCGGTTTCCACATAATTGGCCAAGTGTACCACTCAGACGTATATGGATGGGTTGCCGTTAACGTAGAATGATAATTGTAAATTCCTTCTGTTTGTGTTAACAATGCTTGAACATTCGTAATCTGAGTATTGACGCCGAAGTTCGGGAATAGGAAGTAAAGATCCCTACATAGATGGCAACTGGTACACCAATGAAGAATAAGAAACAACAGATAATAATAATTGTCGTATCTTTCGTCCATTTTTTTACCTTCGCCAAAAAATTCGTTTTAATCAAATGATAGAAGAACATGATGCATAGGATTAATCCTGTTGCAAGACCTGTCCATTTTGGTTGCAATGGCACATCCAGCGAACAATCCTGAGAAGAATAAATTCAGTAATCGTTTCCATAACTTTGTATTCTTCTTTTTGCTGCATGTAATTTACCATGAATAAAACTGCTAATAGTGAGAATAGAACCAATTCCGTATCGACTGTACCCATTCTGCTTTGAGCGAAGTGGAACGTATCTAACATCATTAATAAAGGCAGCGGTAATCGCCCATTTCCGCTTCTTAAATAGTTTCTTTCTAAAATGTACATCACTGCAATCATTAATATTCCACAGATGTTACCAGCCATACGCCATGCAAACGGTGTCATACCCATCAAGGCAATTGGAATTGCTTGAATTAATTTTCCTAATGGTGGATGAACCCATTCATATGCTGGAAGTCCGTGAACATATTCATAAGCGGTTCTAGCAAAATAGACTTCATCGAAGTAAGTGCTGTTCATATAAGAAATACGAATCGGAACTAAGTCAAGTTCATCTACTAACGGAGCACTTGTATCATCTGTTGCTGTCTCCTCTAGTGGCAAACTGTTTTCATCGTACAATTGAACTTCACCGATAGAACCATTCGGTTCTGCCGCAATCAATTGTACATACTTGGCATTGCTATTAATATCAACATCTTGCCAAGAGAAGACTGAATTTGCTTCTAGTGTATTTAAGTAGTTGTACGTTTCTCCGTCTTCTGATAGATATATCCAAAAGTTTCCAGTTTCATTTCCTGTATAGACTCTCATTCTAGTGATATATGTAGAATTTGGGACCTCAATCGTTACACTTTGGGAAACCTCAGAAAAGGAAGCAAACGTTTGAGGAGCCTTCATATCTCCTAGATTAATGAACGATATATGCCATAAACAAGTACCATTATAATCATAATGATAATATCTGCTTTTTTGATACGGGTACCGGTTTCATTCCATAATTCCTTCATCTTTTCATCATTTTCGATCACCCTTTCTACTATACATATCTATCATAACAAAAAAAAGAATTATCTTAAAGACAATTTTTTCATTTTCTTAAAATATTTTTTTCTATATTCACATTTTTATACGATGCTAGTTGACAACTGCTTTGTTAGTTTTTTATTCTTAGTTTTTGGTCTATCGAAATTTGATCTTTGTATATACAGGATGATCTAGTTGCTCCTGAATCGGATAAGTCGGATACATTTCGATTCTTTTCTCATCACTGGACGTAAAACCTCCTGGTAGAACTTGGAATAACCGTTTATTTCTTCTTTTGTTAAAGGTCCATCCATAGGAGTACCTAACCAACACTTCGCTTCATAACTAGTCGTTTCGTCATATAGAGAGTCGTAAAAAATGAGTGGAATACTGATTTAATTCATTTTCTACTTCGTAATCGGACTCATAATCGTATACTGGCAGTAACAAATCGATATCATATTGATTCAACAAGCTTCTATATCCTTCTAGCAATTTTTCTTGTTCCAATGCAAACAGTTGTGTTTTTCTTGCTCCTTCAGCAATATGACTGATTCCTAATTCTGTAGCGACGACCACTCCGACTACATACATGGCACTTCTACAATTTAAACAATTTAGTTGATTCTGATTGAAATCACCATAACAAGATACAATCTTTGAAAAAGGCATATTAGCGCTTTCGTGACGTAATGCCATAAATTCTGATACGGATTGAAAAACTCCTAAATTCCGTACTTTACCGACGGTTGAATTCGCAAATAATCGTTCTAATATCGTCGCTCGATTTCTTACATTTTCTATTCCTTCTTCGCAGCCGTTATCAAATGTAATTAGATGCACATCGTAACCACGACTAGCTAATTTACACGCACTTAGTGTCGAATCATTTCCACCTGAAAAGAATAATAAAACTTTTTTCCATTTTATATCACCCGTTTATTCATACTATACCACAAAATAACATGTTGTACATCTTTTGCGTATTTAAAAATCCATAAAAAGATTAAGTTCACGCTCTTTTTAGCGAAACTTAATCTTTTGTTTTCAAAAATATTTTTGAAAGGTCTACTTTTGTTTTGCTTTGATAGCAGCTTGTGCTGCAGCAAGTCTTGCAATTGGTACTCTAAATGGACTACAAGAAACATATGTTAGACCGATGTTATGGCAGAACTCAATCGTTTGTGGATCTCCTCCGTGTTCACCACAGATACCAAGTGAGATGTTTGGTCTAACTGGTTTTTGCTTTGGCAATTGCAATCTTCATTAACTCACCGACTCCTTCTTGATCGACATGAGCAAATGGATCACTTTCAAAGATTCCTTTGGCATAGTAATCATTTAAGAACTTCGTAGCGTCATCTCTAGAGAATCCAAACGTCATTTGCGTTAAATCGTTCGTTCCGAATGAGAAGAATTCTGCTTCTTTTGCAATTTTATCGGCAGTTAGTGCTGCTCTTGGAATTTCAATCATCGTTCCAACTTCGTATTTCATCTTGACTTTTAGCATCTTTGATGACTTTATCAGCTGTTTCACAAACAATTTTCTTAACGTATTGTAATTCTTTTTTTCATCGCCAACTAGCGGAATCATGATTTCTGGTATGACATGCATTCCTTCTTTGTTGACATTAATGGCTGCTTCGATTACTGCTCTCGTTTGCATTTCAGCAATTTCTGGATATGTAATCGATAGACGGCAACCACGATGGCCCATCATCGGATTGAATTCTTTTAGAGATTCAACACGTGCTTTTAAGTCTTCGAATTTCATTCCTAGACTCTTGGCAAGTGGTTTGATTTCTTCATCCGTATGTGGTAAGAATTCATGAAGTGGTGATCTAGGTAACGAATTACGACTGGATCTCCTTCCATAGAACGGAACAACTCTTCGAAGTCCTGTCTTTGATATGGTAAAAATTTTCTCTAGTGCTTCTTTTCTTGCTTCTAGAGTTGGTGCTGTAATCATTCTGCGGAAGTTAAAGATTCTGTCTTCTTCAAAGAACATGTGTTCTGTACGACATAGTCCAATTCCTTCAGCACCGAATGCTCTTGCTTGACGAGCATCTCTTGGGTTATCGGCGTTGGTTCTAATTTTTAATGTGCGTGCTTTATCTGCCCAACCCATGAATGTTCCAAAGTCTCCAGAAATGCTAGGTTCTACCGTCTTGATTTGACCTCCATATACATTTCCTGTTGAACCATCTAATGAGATGTAGTCGCCTTCTTTGTATACTTCGCCATTTGGCATCGTAAGTGTTTTCTTTTTTCTTCATCAATCTTGATTTCACCGCAGCCAGAAACACAGCAAGTACCCATACCACGAGCTACTACTGCAGCATGAGACGTCATACCACCACGAATCGTTAAAATACCGTGAGCGATATTCATTCCTTCGATATCTTCAGGGAGATGTTTCTAGTCTTGCTAAGATTAAGTCTTTCTCTCCTTTTTTTCACTAGCTGCTTTTACATCTTCTGCCGTAAAGTACAACTTACCTGTTGCAGCACCTGGGCTTGCAGCAAGTCCCGTAGCAAGAACTTTTGCTTTCTTTTAGAGCATCGGCATCAAACATCGGATGCAACAATTGATCTAATTGTTTTGGTTCTACCATTAGAAGTGCTTCTTCTTTGGTACGGACTTTTTCTTTTACTAAATCGACTGCAATTTTAATGGCAGCTTGTGCTGTTCTCTTACCATTTCTCGTTTGTAAAATGAATAGTTTACCATCTTCGATTGTAAACTCCATATCTTGCATGTCGCGATAGTGACTTTCTAGTGTCTTACAAATTTGAACGAATTCTTTGTAGCACTCAGGCATGACATCCTTTTAAGGTATCGATAGATTGTGGTGTACGAATACCAGCAACGACATCTTCACCTTGGGCATTCATCAAGAATTCTCCGTACAACTTCTTTTTCACCAGTTGCTGGGTTTCTCGTAAAGGCAACACCCGTTCCAGATGTTTCACCACGGTTACCGTAAACCATCTCTTGAACGTTTACAGCGGTTCCCCAACTAGATGGGATATCGTTCATACGACGATAGTAAATCGCACGATCGTTATTCCAACTTCTAAATACGGCTTTGACAGCTTCCATCAATTGTACTTTGGCATCTTGTGGGAAATCTGCTTTTAGCGAATTTCTTGTACAGTTTCTTAAATTCTGCCGTTACTTCTTTCATATCGTCAGCATCTAAGTCTGTATCAAACTTAGCATGTTTCTTCTCTTTGATTTCATCTAGCAAACGTTCATAATCTGATTTTGGAAATCCCATTACAACATCAGAGAACATTTGAATGAATCTACGATAAGAATCATAGGCAAATCTCGATTATTGGTAAGCGTTGCCAAACCTTCCACTACTTCATCGTTTAATCTAAGTTAAGTACTGTATCCATCATACCAGGCATACTTGCTCTAGCACCACTTTACAGATACCAACAATGGATTTTCAGGAGAGCCCAACGTTTTTCCCAGTTACTTTCTCAAGGGCTTTTACGTGCTCCTCGATCTCTTTGGCGATTTCATCGCTGATAACTTCACCGTCATCATAATATCTGGTACATGCTTCCGTAGTAACGGTGAAACCTCTCGGTACAGGAAGACCAATACTAGTCATTTCTGCAAGGTTTGCACCTTTACCACCTAGCAAATTACGCATATCTTTATTTCCTTCTTTGAAGTCATAAACATATTTTTCATATTTTTACCATATCCTTTCTATGCACTAGCACAATTTCATTATAACGAGAAAAGATTGGAAAATAAATAGATTGTTCAAAGTTTACAAAAAAAAGAGGCTTTTTAGCCTTTTTCTTCAAGATTTTGAGACGGTTTTCTACTTTTTAAAGAAATCTTTTTAAAATAGCACTTTGGGCACATCGATTCGTACGTTACATCTTGCATACCGTCGATTGCAACTTGCTCTCCTTCTAAGGTAAACTCGCCATTTACGAATCTCGCATTGAACGTTGCTTTGGCACCACAGGTACAGATGGTTTTCATTTCTTCAATCGAATGAGCAACTTCAAGTAATCTGGTTGAACCAGGAAATCCTTGCGTTCTAAAAATCTGTTCGAAGTCCATAGCAGATGACAGGAATATTCAAATCGGTCGTCACCCGTAACAGTTCGTCTACCTGACCAGGCGTTAGAAACTGAGCTTCATCTACCAAAACACAAGATACATCGATGTGGTCTAACATGTACGTTAAAACATGATCTTCCGGTCGCACCATACAGTCTACTTTTTCTAGTAATTCCTAGTCTCGATGAGATTTCCTCTCCTGCTTTTAAGTCTTTAGCAGGTTTCATCACCAGTACCTTCATTCCTCTTTCTTCATAATTGTGAGCGGTCTGCATGAGAAGTGTCGTCTTACCACTGTTCATTGCTCCGTAGCGAAAATATAATTTTGCCATAAATCCTCCTACTTCTTTGCCCTTGGCATCGCTTTGTAATATACTTCTTTTTAGTCTATCGTTTGTCACATGCGTGTAAATTCCTGTAGCAGATAAATTAGCATGTCCAAGTAATTTTGTACGGACATGATGTCGCAACCTTCGTTTAGTAGAGATGTCGCAAAAAGAATGTCGCAACATGTGCGGTGAAATGTTCTTTTCAATCGATGTCTTTTGAATGATTTTATTTAGTAAATATCTAACGCCTCTAGCAGTCAATGGTCCTCCATTTTGGTTTAACAATAGGTCGTTGTTTTTTCTTTTTCCCAGCAAGACTTGGGCGCGCCTCTTTTTAAGTATGTTTGCAAACACGCTTTCGTTTGATCATCAAAATAGACGTATCGTTCTTTGGCTCCTTTTCCTAAAATCTTGATCTGTTTTCGGTCTAGATAAATATCTTCTAACTGAATGCCAATTAATTCCGACACCCGCACACCAGTAGCATATAGCAAATGGATTAGTAAATAATCTCTTTGTCCCACGGCTGTACTGCGGTCGATGCTTTCTAACATCTCCCTGATTTCGTTATAATAGAAAAACTTCGGTAAATGTTTTCCTTTTTTGGGAAGTTTCACAAGCGAAAACACATTCTTTTCCAATTCGTCTTCCCTTACTAAATAATTAAAATACGTTCTTAAAGCACTGATATACCGAGACACCGTTGTCGCACTTTCTTTTTCTCTTCCGATAAAAAACGAACGTAGTCTCTAGCATCGTTATAAGTTAATTTTTGTTTCGTTAGATGATGAACGGAAAGATATGATTCGAAATCTAATAAATCGATTTCGTAATTTTTAATCGTTTCTTTGGAATAGTTCTTTTCGTATTGTAAATATTCTAAAAAACTCGTGAATTGTTTTCATGTTACTTTTTGTTTCCAAAGTATGTGTCGTATTCTCTGCCGTATCTTCTCATATCTTCTAACGTCAACTGTCTCGTACTGTCTACAGCATCTTCTCTGTCTTGTATCACCGTTTCTGGTTCCGGTGTTGGGGCAGCATACCATTCTGGTCGCAACATTTCTTCCATCGTTTCGGTTTGCGGTGGTCTTTCTAGAGCATCATCTGGGATGACAATTGGTTCTGGCACCTGATCAAATGACAACTGTTCATAGTCAGTTTCGGGTGCCATGGTTCCTTCTTTGCTTTGTTTTACTAGCTTTACTGTTTTTTTAGACACACTGCGTGTTGTGATTGTACCAGCCGATGTCTTTGTCTTTTTTGGCTTTTCGAAGCGGTTCAATTGGTGTCGTCTCATATTCGTATTTTTTTTGCTAGATGAGCATCTAATAAGCGAACGTAATAATATCCTAGATCACGATCTGCTTCCTCTTGACTTTTTAATAAATTATTGATTCTTTTTTACACATCAAAGTGACTGCGACATCTTTTGGTTTTTTACCGCCAATAGATGAATGATTGTGTTTGATTGCATCAATCGCCTTCCTGATTGGTCTAGCATAATACGCAAGTGGAGGTGCCATGTCACTATAGATTTCTCGTTTATCGTACTCTAATCCAAACATAAAGTCGTAGTACTCGGCAATATTGCGAACGGTAGTAGCATCAGCATTTTCTAAAAATTTGCGAATTTCTTTAAAAACGCGTTTTGGATCTGTTTTGGCAGCACGGTTAGCATATAAAACTCTCATTTTTCGAGGTTGGCCATTTTCATCTGAAAAGACAATTACCAACGAACCGTTTTTGTTTTTAGAAAACGTGTCAAGTAAAGCTTTATTTGCCGCTAAGTAAGAATCGATTTTAGTTTTGTAGTGGGGATCGTTACGATACCATAGCCATCCGAAAAGTTTTGACTGATAAACTCATCTAATTTGCGCAGCTCCATTGGCCCAATTTTTTCATTGCCATATGCATCCGTGTACACTTCACCAATAATGGGAATCATCTCTTTTAGGAATCGTGTGTCGATCTCTATGGTTGGCCCGTTTCGTTTGATTAGGATCTAAGTTCACATTTTCGTGTGTCAGTACTAAGTTTAAGGTTGCTTTCATATTTCTCAACTCCACTTTTATCATATCACAAAACCAAAAAAAGAATAAATAGGTTTTTTTCCTATTTCTCGTAATCGCAACTACTACAACAAATATTGTTGTTTTTGATGACTAACATGGCCCCGCACTCTGGACATGTGTCGCCAGTTGGTTTATCCCAAAATGCTTCTTTGCATTTTGATAATTAGAACATCCATAGAAGATTTTTCCCTTTTTTTGGTTTTTCTTTCTACAATTGATGACCGCATTTTAAACACGTACAAACTTCCTTTTGTTCTTTTTTCTTCTTTCTTGATATTTGCACGTTGGATAGTTACTACAAGCGACGAACTCGCCGTATTTTCCTTTTCTTTTTAACTAGTGGGCTGCCACAATTTGACAGTTCTCACCCGTCTCTTCCGGTGCTTTTTTCCATGTTGGCGAATGCGTTATCGATTTCTTCTGAAAATTTACCATAGAAATCTTCTAGCACTTTTTCACCATCTAATTCTCCTTGGGCAATGGTATCCAAATCCGTTTCCATTTGAGCAGTATACTTTTTACGTTGATTAAATCGGCGAAATACTCTTGCAACTTATCTGTCGTTTCGATACCAATTTCCGTTGGCACGAATTTTTGTCGACCATCGTGACATAATTTCTCTCTTTGATTGTGTCCATCGTTTTGGCGTAGGTGGATGGTCGTCCAATTCCCAATTCTTCCATTTCATGAATTAATTTTGCTTCTGCATAACGAGCCGGTGGTTGTGTAAAATGTTGTTTGGACTCGATATCGTTTGCTTTCAGATTCGTTCCCTTTAGTTTTTCAAAATCTGGAATAATCTTATCTTCTGAAGACTCGAAATCTTTATATACTTTTAAATATCCATCGAATACTAGGACTTGCCCAGTTGTTTTAAACTGATAATCATTGTTATCTAACACGACTGTCGGCATTCACTTTAGCATCCGCCATCAGTGAAGCCAGCGCTCTAGCATAAATCAAACTGTACAGTTTATATTCATCACTCGATAAGTATTCTTTTGACGCTTTCTGGTGTTCTCATGACAGAAGTTGGACGAATCGCTTCGTGACCATCTTGATATGCTCTGTATTTTTTTTGCTTTTCTTGACGGCACCGACGTAATCTTGACCGTGTTTCTTTTCAATCTGTGCACGGGCTGGATTGATGAAGTCAGCAGAAAGTCTAGTAGAATCCGTTCTCATATAGGTAATTAAACCGGTCGTTTCACTACCCAAATCGATACCTTCATATAACTTCTGGGCAATCGACATCGTCTTCTTGGCTGGGAAGTTTAATTTGTTCGATGCATCTTGTTGTAAAGTTGAGGTAATGTACGGTGGTTTAGAAGACTTGTTTTTAATCTTGCTTTCTACTGATTCAACCGTAAAAATATCTTTCAAGTCTTTTAATACGGCATTCGCTTCTTCTTCGTTATGAAGTTCTATTTTCTTATGATGATGTTGGAACAACTCACTGTCGTAAGAATCAAAATGAGCGGTAATCGTCCAGTACTCTTCTGGAACGAAGTTTTGGATTTCTCGTTCTCTATCGACAACTAGTTTCAAAGCGACACTTTGTACACGGCCAGCACTCTTACCACCAGTTTTCCGTTGCATCAACTTACTCAAGCGGAACCGATGATGCGATCTAGAATTCTTCTTGTTTCCTGACTGTGAACTAGATTCTCATCGATCTTTCGTTGGCGAAGATAATCCCTCTAGTACTTTGTTTTTGGTAATTTCATAAAAACAAAACGCGGTCGTAATCTTCGTCTTTAATATCCAAAGCATCTTTTTAAATGCCACGAAATTGCTTCCCCTTCTTATCTGGGTCGGTTGCTAGATACACATGATCTGCTGATTTTGCTAATTTCTTCAAATCTGCAATCAGTTTCTTTTACCTGGTATTTCTTCATAATTCGGTTTGAAACCATGTTCAATATCGACACCAAGACCATATTTTTCCTGTTGTTGCTAAATCTCTAATGTGTCCTTTTGAAGCAACAACATGATATTCTTTTCCTAAATATTTTTCGATGGTATGACTCTTGCTAGGAGACTCCACAATAATTAATTTTTGACAATCGATTCACATCCTTTTCTATCTATATTGTACTCTGTTTTTTTTTATATTACTCTTAATTTTTTCATCATGATCTAACAAATATGCTTCGACCGGTCCAAAACTACGACGATGACATGGTAACACACCGTATTTTTTTCGATGGCTTCTAAATGTTTCTTCGTTGGATACCCTTTGTTGTGTCTAAAAGTCATATTCTGGGTGTTCTTTGTCTAATTCGTACATCATTCTATCCCTCGTTACTTTTGCAATGACAGAAGCTGCTGCAATCGTAATCGATTTCGCATCCCCTTTGATAATCGACGTACTAGAATTGTTAAATTTTCTAACTTCATCGCATCGATTAGTACGTGATCGGGTGTAATCTTCGATTTTTCAATCGCTTCGTACATAGCCAATTTGGTCGCTTCATAAATGTTTACTTCATCGATTACTTTTTCATCTTTCATACCGACACTGACGCTTAAGGCATGTTCCATGATGTAATCGTAAAATTCATTTCTTTTTTTCTCTGATAACTTTTTAGAATCGGTTAATCCTGGACAAGAAAAATCCTTCGGCAAGATGACACAAGCAGTTACGACAGGTCCCACTAATGGACCACGCCCCATTTCATCTACTCCTGCAACGTATTCTTTTTCCTTCGTTCCAAAGAGCTTCTTCGTACTGATATAAATTTATTTCTGATTGTTTCATAATTTTTACCTCAGCAACCATTATAAAACAAAAATTTTTCAAAAAAAAAAGAGATTAATCATCTCTTCCGCCAAATAATTGCAATAGTCTTAAGAAAATGTTAATGAAATCTAAATACAACTGTAAAGCCATGTAAATGGATCCGTTATCTTCTCCCCGCAAATTCTACCATTGCTGTTATTTTCTTCATGTCGTATGCCACATAACAGATGAATACTGCTAGTATGATAATCGATAAGAATAGGTCAACAGTCGTATTCCCTATAAAAACAAATTAATTAAGGAAACGATGACAGAACCTAATAATATCATGAATAGAACTGCCCCAAATCGTGATAAATCGATTTTGGTAACATATCCAAACACCGCCATAATTCCAAATAACGCTGCCGCTGCACCGAAACATAAGAAAATAGATTCTAGACTATATACTAAGAATACAGATGCAAATGTGAGTCCTGTCAAAATCGAGTATCCTAAGAAGCAAGTGATAGCACCTGCTTTTACTCATCTTTGTAACTCGTACTGAAAAGACAATTACAAAAGCAAGTTCGGCAATAATCAAAGCAATGTATAACCAAGTATTAGAATAAATTGCAATGAGTAGTTCTGGACTATTTGCTAATAAGAATCCTGTTCCAAATGTAACAAGTAATCCGATAAACATCCATCCGAATACTTTTGAATAAATTGACTTATATCCATTTTATCCTCCAATCGATCTAAAGTGACGCCTCCTAAGGCACCGGTTCAAATCGTTTATAATTATATTATACACCTTTTCATAGTCAGGTACACCCATTTTAGCAAAGCACCTTTTTTCTTAGCGATGATTGTCAGAATTTCGTCAAGTGACGATTCGTCGTACTCTCGGATACCATATCGTTTCTCTAACGATTCTGGATATAACTTACTCATTTCTTTTTAAAATAAAAAAAACACGCAAGTTCTTTTCTTTATCTAGAATTTCTTCTTTGATGGAAGATAAAGATGCTAAGATTCTGGCTTGGTGTTGGTCTGCTAACTTTGGCCATAAAATTCCTGGGGTATCCATCAATTCTACGTCTTTACTAAATGCGAATCCAGTTATTACTTTGCGTAACACCAGGACGATTTCCAGTTTGAACAACTTTTTTACCAACCAATTGATTGATTAAAGTGCTTTTACCGGCATTGGGAACTCCTACAACCAATACTCTAGCAACTCTTGGTTTTAGTCCCTTTTGTTTTTTTCTTCGCTCATTCTCCGGTGCAAATAACTGGTTAATCGCATCCATAATCTTAGAACGATTGAAATTCTGTAATAGTGTTACTGGAATTACGATATTTCCTTCACTCTTGTACTTGTCGATAAATTGATTGGTAATCTTTTCGATCACAAATCGTATTTGGTCAGTATCATAATTTTGGGTTTCTTTCCAATTAATTCATCTAAATCGTAGACCCTAGAAGATGCTGGCATTCTAGCGTCAATCACTTCAATTACAACGTCGATTAATTCTAATTTTTCTTTCATTTCTCGTCTTGCTTTAGCCATGTGACCTGGGTACCATTGAATTTGACTATTATTATTCATTTCATCACCACTTTCCATATCAATATGAAGATTAATCTCTTCTTCTGTGGGCAATTTGTCTAATATGTTCTTAGGCAATCTGTTATTTAACTTATACGTTGAAAACACCAATAGGTACATTAGCTGACTGCAAGGACCAATCTACTGTAACTCTATTTTTTTTCTCGGCATAATAATAGTCCAATTGTGGAATTATCATATTCCTTCTTCAACAATTTATCAACAGCTGTAACATAAAAACCTATCTGTCCAACATATTCTGGTTTAAATTCTCCTGCTTTAAGTTCTACTACTATATAACATCTTAATTCTAAATGATAAAATAGCAAATCAATATAAAAGTCCTGATTATCAACTGATATTCTATATTGATTTCCTACAAAACTGAATCCCTTACCAAGTTCTAATAATACATCTCTTATTTTTGAAACCGTTTTATTTTCTAATTCTTGTTCTTTATAATTATTATCTAAAGAAATAAATTCAAAATATAGGGATCTTTTACTGTATTATTTACTAAATCACTATCGTTTGAGGTAATAGCAATGAAAATTATTATTACTTTTACCAATTCTTTTATGAAATTCTGAATCTATTTGAAGTGCTAAAACATTCCTACTCCATCCATTTTTAATAGCATTTTCTGCATAAATTTTTCGCACATTTTTATCCTTAATTTTTTCAATCAACAATAAATTATGACCCCAGGGTAATTTGGCAACAAGCTGTTGCCAATTTTCATCATCTGCATATTCTTCGTAAAATAACCGCATTGATCTTATATTTCTTTCTGAAAAGCCTTTCATGTTTGGAAAAAGTTAATTTAAGTTCTATAGATACTTGTTTGGTAAAATTATTACCATATTTTTTGTTTTCTGAAACTATCTTACCTAATCTGAAATATAACATGATTAAATTGCTATTGACTTGTTGCATTGTTTTTATCTGTGCGTTTAAAATTTCTTCCTTTATATTACCAATTATTTTTTAAAGTCTTTTTCTAACATAAAATTACTCCTTTCTTAATTAACAAATAATGGGGGGTTAACTATGCGGTATCAACCAAAAATGTTTTACCCTATTTTTTTTAAAAAATAGCCAATTTTACTCATTTTGAGCCATTTTTTGTTACTTTTTTAAAAACGTGTAAGATCTCAATGCTCGCAATCTCTTTATTTATAAGGGTTTCTCAAAGGGGTTTTACTAAATCGGTATCAACCAGTTGATACTTTTTTGAACCTTTTTTATTTGCCATCGGTGGCAAGTTCTCATAAATTTATTTTATTATATCATACTTTCAATTCAAAAGAAAAAACAGAATAAATCTGTTCTTAAATGATATTTGTAACTAAAGTTCATATCCAAATATTTTCTTAAATTATAAATCAATTTCTAAACCATCATATGCAATATGATACCCATTAGAAATTGCTCTTTGTTCAACCTTTTCATGATAACTCATTCCATCATGAGAAATATGTGTTCCATAAACCTTTGTATTTTTATCAACACAACCAATCGCTTTTAATATATTAATTTGTTCTATAAATAACTTTTCGTTAAGATGAGAAAAAAGAATAATCAACATTGCCAAAAGTATGATCCATAATTACTACATCTAATCTTATACCTTTTAACTGTGCCAAAGCATTTTCTGTAAGTGCAGGAGTATCAGTTGCATAAAAAATATTTTTATTATCTTGATTAATAACATACAATAATGCTCCATTTTTAATATCATGAGTTGTTTCTATTGCTTTTACTTTATAATTTCCAAATTCAACAACATCTCCGGCATTTATAATATTACTATGAACTTTTAATTTCTTAGAACCTTCTTCAGAAATTATATCAGCATTCTCATATTGACTAACTCTATCACTCATTATTTTTAAACAATTTGGATGAGCATATATTTCAAGCTTCGGATGATTATACATTGCCATATAAGGAATTCGTGCACATAATAATCCCTCGTCATAATGATCAGTATGAATATGTGTTTGTAATAAATATTTTACTCTTCCCATATCTTTATCATACATTGTCATTGCCGTTTGTGTATCCGGTCCTAAATCAATCAACAAATCATCATTAATTAAAACAGATGCTCTTTTTCTAATACTTTTTACCTCTTTTTATTCTAGATCCTTTACAATTATCACAATTACAAAAAGTCAGTGGATATCAATTGCTGCCGTTCTAACATCGTAATTTTCATTAACAATCTTCCTTTTCTTCATATTTACTCTACTATTAAAATACTAATCTATCAAATACTTCCAAATTCTATTATATGTTTTATATCATTTCTATCATCTTTTATCAATTTAGAAGTTGAAGATGGTTTGATTATAATGTTTGATAAGTCATTTAAATCTATCCATTCAAAAATCTGACTATTATTATCTTTACAAACAAATTTCTCATCATTTATTTTACCATCATATATTGCTTTATAACAAAAGCAATATTGCATGATATTAGTGTTTTCTAATTTTAAAAATTTTCTTGAATAGAACAAAGGGTAAATTCTAAATCAAAACCAAGTTCTTCTGAGATTTCTCTTTTACCGCGCTCAAGCTATCTTCATTCATTTCTATTCTTCCGCCAGGCAACATATAGAAGTCTCTATCTCTCATCTTAAATAATAGTATTTGGGTTTTATCTTTATTATATATAATTGCTGAAACTCTTGCATTAAATCTGTTGTTATCTATCTTATAATCTAAATTCATTTTTTTATCACTACTTTCTATATCTATATGAAGATTAATTTCTTTTTCTGTTTGTAAGTTATTTAATATATTTCTTGGTATTTCCGGAAAAGAAAAAGTAGAATTAATCCACTCTATCATTTATTGGAAGTATCATAATTCAATGTCAGTATTAACTAATAACTTTAATTCATCAAAACGAGCATTGGCAGATAAGTTTATTTTTAAATTTGTTTGTTGATGTTTTTCGTAATCATGCAATTATAATCACCATCAATAATTGAAATCCATCCATTTTCATCTTCGTATGTAATATCGCTTACATATTGGCTTATATTCGAATGTGGTTTCTAATTTCAGGGTTTCAAACATTTCTTGTGAAAATGTTAATTCTATCCCTATGAAAATGCAGTTTTCTATATTAAAATTTACAAATGGTGCTTTTCCAGTTCTCTTTTTTTGCCTTGTGAAACTACTTCAAAATCTCCCCATATGATTTTCGTAGTATAACTATTGTACTCTCTACTATTTATTTTTATCATATAAACTCCTATCTTAAAAATGACAGTATTTGATTTACAAAATCTATTTTCATTACTTATTAACTAAGCATCTTTACTCATTTTTACATAATTTTAAAATTCCGTAATATCATAATTCGATTCATCAAAGTTATCTTTATATTTTTTTACATTCCGAAATTCACCCGTTAATAATTCTTTCGAATAGCTTTTCTAATTCAGGATTTTCTTTGCTTTCTTTCAGTTCTAAGTTTCTATCATAAGTTAAAGAAACAAATTCAAATCTAATATCGGCATATTCTTTACAATTTATTTCTCCTTCCATAATGAAATAATCAGCATTTGTTGTGTTTTCACATCTGCCATCTTTTTCCTTATTTCTAATAATATCAAACGCATTCCCAACAGATCCAACGTTAATTAAAGTTCTGTTATATAATTTCATTAAATTTTGTGTATGTGTGTGTGCATATATTACAATATCAGCAATCTCATTACTCGTGTATTTAGTAGGTAAAAACTGCTTGTATATTTTATCGATTCTATCTATTGCTAAAACATTATCCTTGGAACTATTGGGAGTAGCATGAAACATTCTAACTAGTCTTCCGCTTACATAAAGTTCACAACATAAAGGTAGAGATTTTAATCTGTCTTTATTTTCCTTTGAAAGTTGTTCGTTAAGTAATTCGTATCTTTTTTTTTAGATAAATCGGTTGCATATGTCTTATTATTAAAAAAATCTTCCCAATTTCCATAAACCATGATGCAATTTTTTTAATAAATCTAAGCATTCATTTGATCTAGAACCTTTGCCTATTACATCACCTAAACAATATATTTGCTTTATTCCTCTTTTTTTCTATATCAATTAACACCGTTTTCAGTGCCTCATAATTACCGTGCACATCTGCAATAATTGCAATTTTTTCCATTTTCTACCTCCATCTATGATTTTCTAGCGAACTAATTTTAAACCAGTATCAACTTTTTTCGTTTACAATATCAATTTTTTTTTGATAATCTATTACTTTTAAAATGTTTTTTGCGGATTCATATTGTTTTTTACTAGTTTCTTTCCTTTAACAGACATCTTATTATAACTACGTTCTAGTTTTTCCATTACGAATTTGCTACCTTCATCAATCGATAAGTTCTTTTCCCGATAAACCATACTTAAAAAGAGATGGAATGCTATAAAAATGTGCCATCGCATCGGAATCGGCAATGCATATTTCTTCGGGTGAGTTTTTAGAAGCCAATCTGCTACCTCTATGGTTTAAAATGCATTTTTTAATTTGCTCAATTTTTTTCTATTGGGTAATTTTCCTGTAATAATAATTCTTCAGCGATTTCGGCTCAATTTATGTGATGTTCTTCCGTATAAGTAACATCCGTGACGCTGGCAACATCATGAAGTAATGCTGCTAAAGATACAATTTCTTGATTGGCACCATATTCACTTGCATATTTTTAGCAAGTTCATAAACAATTTTAATGTGATGATCCCAAGCACCGATACCATAAGCATTGGAAGGAAGTTCACAACGTCTTTTTACTTCTTTATAAATTTTTTTCTTCTACTGTCATATTGATTCTCCTCACTTCTTTTTTCTAACTGTTCACAAATGTTTTTTGTCAATAGTTGCACTGTATCTTTTATTTCTTGATTCGCTTTCATTCTGTCTGACTATTTTTTTTTGCATATCTTATCTTGGAATACATCATGGTACTTACAAATGGTTTCATTCACATCAAACCAATATACACTAGTCAGAAATTCCATCAGATGGATCCACTTCTGTTCTTTCTAATTTGCCACCTAAAGCTTGCATCGTTTTAGCAGAGCCTAAATTACTTACTTCACAAGATAACATCACTTGGTCCAATCCTAATTTTTGGGCTTCCATTAAACCTAAATATAAATTAATCTTATTATATCCTTTTCTTCTTTCGGTCGGACGAATACCATAGCCAATATTGCCACCGAATTGTTTCATGTTTTCTGGCAAATTCCAACGAACATTGATGGCACCGATGATTCTGTCATCATTTTCTCTAATCAATAGAAACGTTTTGGATTGACATCTTCCTATTTTTTTGCGTATTCTTCCTTTTGTCTATTTAAACACATTTTCTAGTGCCTGTTCAAACGTATATCCCTCTAATATTTTTCTTAAAGATCCCATACCATTCGTTTCAGTTATAAAGTGCAAACTCATTCACATAATCTATAATTTGTTCTTTTTCTTTCTAGCGAAGGCATTTCTAAATAAAATTTCTCCATTTTCTATTCACCACCATAGATGCTTCGTCTTTCGATATCATTAT
>VOFC01004460.1_pt1 | contig 23818 bp, 52 predicted proteins | sample 5384161 | NCBI WGS metagenome assembly VOFC01 (sample SAMN12384722, study PRJNA508395) | human gut metagenome | isolation source: healthy gut B | host: Homo sapiens | reverse complement strand
TTAATACAAATATTAATATTTACACATATTAATATAAGATTATTTACTATACAACAGATAAATTGTATAATTTGAATATAATAACAAATAAGTAAAATGTAAAACAACAAAATAGATGTAAAGTATAGTAACCCTCTTGAAAATCGGGGGGGTATTATAAAATAAAAATAGAAAGATAGATGATGCAAAAATGAAGAAAACGACAATACTTATAATAACAGTTTTATTTATGGTAATAGGATATGCAGCATATAATACAACGATAAATATATATGGAAATGGAAAGTTAGCAGAAAACCTAAGTGATTTTAATGTATATCTATCTAATTTAAAAGTAAATGGAAAAGAAGTAAGTGGAATAAATAATACAAAAAGATGAATTTACAATAAATGATATAAATGGAGATATAAGTGTAGATGTAATAAATGATTCAACAGAGTATGATACAGAATCCTATTTAGAGTGTGTAAAAGAAGATGAAAATGTAGGAAAAAGTATGGAATTATGATTATACAGGAGGAGAACAAACATTTATTGCTCCAACAACAGGGACATATAAACTAGAGACATGGGGAGCTCAAGGTGGAAGTATCAACAGAAACTTATTATGGCGGCTATGGTGCTTATTCGTTTGGAAATATAAAAATAAGTCAAAACGATAAATTATATATTAATGTTGGAGGAACAGGAAAAATTTATGAGTACCCAAATGTAGTTGATAAAACAACAAATGGCAATATTAAGGCTGCTGGTGGCTATAATGGTGGCAGGAATGGCATTAAATACTGGACCGATTCGTTAAATTCTAAACAATTTAATGTTTCTGGAGGTGGTGCGTCACATATAGCGTTAATATCAGGGGTGCTTTCCAATTTAGAAAGTAAAAAAAAAAAATATTGTTAGTTGCAAGTGGAGGAAGGGGGCTCAATATTTCAACTATAATTCTGGAGAAACATATAATTATGGCTTTGGAGCCTCAGGAGGTGGAGTAGAAGGAACTGAAATCAAATGTTCTTCTGATTTTTTCTAATGCTTATTTAACAGATATAAGACCTGCATCTCAAACTTATGGAGGCAGTTCCGTTTATAATGTTACTGAAATAGCAACTGGGTCATTTGGTCAAGGAAGTTCATCATATTCTGGTGGAGGTGGAGGTTATTATGGAGGAAGTAGTAATTTCGGAATAACTGGAAGTGGCTCTAGTTATATTGGAAATTCACTTCTAACTGAAAAGAGTATGTATTGCTATAACTGTCAAGAATCTTCTGAAATATCAACTAAAACTATTTCAACTACTTGCGTAAATGCAACACCGACAGCCGCTTGTGCAAAATCCGGTAATGGATATGCACGCATTACCTTAATATCAGCACAATCTACTATAGCAACAGATAAAGTAACAATTAAAGCACAAGAAAGTGATACTCAAGTTATAAATAATATAACTGAAAATCAGTCACATGTAAGCTTAAACTTAATAAAGTATCTAGAACCAAAAAGCTTATGACGGTCAAAAAAAATGGACTTATGACTATACTGAAATGAACAAGTCTTTACTGCTCCGGTAAATGGAACTTATCAAATTTTGAACTTTGGGGTGCCCAAGGTGGTGCTTTACTATCAAGCAGCAAACGGAAGTTATGGGTGGTGAATTAGTTATTAAAAAAGGTGAAAAATTTTATGTTTATGTTGGAAGAACTGGATTAGATTCTTCCTCAACGGACTATGTTTTTCAATTATGGTTATCAAAATTATATTAAAACTGAGGTGGAGCCTGATATAAGATTAGTAAATGGTAATTGGGATAGTTTATCATCTCTTGTTTCAAGAATAATGGTTGCTGGAGGTGGTGGATCTCAAGGAGGTTTAAATCCAACAGATGGAGGAAGTCCATATGGTGGGTCAGCCGGTGGATTAGTTGGCTATCAAGGTGGCAGTTGTATTTCTGGTAATGTTACAGAACACAAAGGGGCCAAAAGGAGCAACTCAAACTTCTGGGCATGCTTTTGGAAGTGTTCCATTACTTAACACTGGAGGAAACTATTTTTTCAATAATTCTTGGAGGAAACGGATATTGGTCGGGGAAACTTTATGATTGGGTAGGAGCAGGACATAACGCTGTATCTGGCGCTGGAGGTGGCTCATCATTTATCTCTGGTCATACTGGTTGCGTTGCAATTTTATCACAAAACAGTACTACACCAAGAAGTGATAGTAAAGGAGCAACATGTAAGGATGGAACAACAGATATAACTTGTTCATATCATTACAGCAATATTATTTTTAAAAATACGATAATGATAGATGGTGAGGGTTATAGTTGGACAACAGTAAAGGGTAAAAACATCAATGCCTTCTCATGATGGATTATCTACTATTGTTGGAAATAACAGTAACGGATATGCAAAAATAACATTGATAGGTCAAGATTAATTGGTTTTTAGAGGATTATTCCTCTTTTTTTGTGTTTTTTTAAAAATGTCAAAAAAAGAAGAAATTTAAGACTTTTAGGGTAAAATATATAATTAGAAGGTGAAATTATGGCTGCAATTAGTAATGAAGAAATTAATTCAATTCAAAAAACAAGCTAATATTGTAGACATAATTAGCTCATACATTAATCTTTGAAAAAAAAAGGGCAGTAACTATTTTGGCATATGTCCATTTCATGATGACCATAACCCATCAATGTCAGTAAGTGAAGAAAAGGGAATATTTACTTGCTTCGTTTGTCACAAAACTGGAAATGTATTTAACTTTGTTCAAGACTTTGAAAACATAAGTTTTATTGAAGCAGTTAAAGTTGTTGCTGATAAAATAGGTGTATCTCTAAGCGAAGGAATTCATGTTGTAAGTAAATATGATAAACATTATGAAGCAATGAATTTAGCTATCAAGTTTTATCAAAACAATCTAAGAAGTAAGGATGGAATTGAAGCTAAAAAATATTTGCAAAATCGTGCTTTAAGTGAAGAAGTAATTGATGAATTTGAAATCGGTTTAGCACCCAATAATGATGCTTTATCAAATTTACTTTTAAATAAAGGTTTTGATGAAAATGTTTTGCTTGATGTTGGGTTAATAAACCATGGTAATAAAATATATGATATATTTAAAAATCGTATAACTTTTCCAATACATAATGCAAATGGTAAACCAGTTGGAATAAGTGCTCGTATATATAAAACAAAGCGACGATGCTAAATATGTAAACACGAAAGAAACAGTTATATTTAAAAAAGGCGAAGTATTATTTAATTATCATCGAGCCGTAAGTGAAGCAAGATTAAAGAAAAAAAACTAATTATTGTTGAAGGTCAAATGGACGCGATAAGAGTTTATTCCTGTGGAGTAAAAAATGTTGTTGCAACCATGGGTACAGCACTCACAAAAAGAACATATTAAACTTTTAAGTAAATTAAATGTTAAAGTCGTTTTATGCATGGATAATGACTCAGCTGGTGAAATGGCTACAATAAAAAATGGTGAAAAATTAAGTGGAGACGGAATTGAAACTTTTAGTTTTAAGAATCAGTGGAGCAAAGGACCCAGATGAATATTTAACTAGTCATGATGTCAGTGAGTTTATAGACGCGGTTGATCATGCCGTAACATTCTTTTTGACTTCAAATTAAATCAATTAAAGAAAAACAAAAATTTTGATAAAGTTGATGATGTTTCCGCATATGTTAATTCCATACTTTCAGAATTAAGTAAATGTAAAGATGATATTTTAGTAGACTTAACGATTAATAAACTAGTAAATGATTATGGAATCGATAAAAAATACTTTAATGAATAAAGTCATTAAAGTTGAAAACAAACCAGAAGCTATAACCAAAGTAGAAGTAAAAAAAGAGACTAAAAAAGATGAGAAACTATATGGTTTAATTTGTTACTACATGATGAATGATACTAAATATATTAGGTTATATGAACAAGAACTTGCATATTTACCAAATGATGAGTATAATACACTTGCAAATGATTTATTAGCTTTCTATATAAAATATAATTATATAAGTATTGCTGATTTTATATCATATGAGGTTGAAAGTGATGCTTACGAACTTGCAATTAGGGTTATAGACGAATTTATTCAAAATACGTTAAGCGATGAAGAAATTATAGATGTTGTAAATAAAGTAAAGGATCTAGCTAATGAAAGAAAGATAAAAGAACTGAAAGAAAAGTTAAAAACGACAACTGATATAAACGAAAAAGCTTCGTATTAATGATGAAATAGTGAATTTAAAAAGAGGATGTGTTAAATGAAAAAAAGTAGAAGAAATAAAAACTTTTGATGAAAGAAAAAAGAGCTAATTGAGGAAGGACAAAAAAAAAGGCTTTATTACATTTGAAGAACTAGCTAAATCTTTACAAGGTCTTGATATGGATGCTGATTCTCTTGACCAATTATATAATAGTTTTATAGAGGCTGGAATAAGTGTAATCACTGAAGAAGAAGCAACAAGTGAAGAAGGCGGGGCAAAAAAGGTGATGAAGAAGCAAGAAATATTCTTGCAGAATCAAATTTACGTTTAGTTGTTTCAATTGCTAAAAAGATATGTAGGTCGTGGGCTTTTATTTCTTGATTTGATTCAAGAAGGAAATATAGGTCTTATGAAAGCTGTAGAAAAGTTTGACTTTGGTAAAGGTTACAAATTCTCAACTTATGCTACTTGGTGGATTAGACAAGCAATAACTCGTGCACTTGCAGACCAAGCAAGAACAATCCGTGTACCAGTACATATGGTAGAAACTATTAATAAAATGGCACGTATTCAAAGACAAATGACGCTTGAATTAAATCGTGAACCAAGTGATGAAGAACTTGCTAAAAAATGGGTATCAGTGTTGATAAAGTAAGAGAAGTTATTAAAATAAGTCAAGATCCAGTTTCACTTGAAACTCCAATTGGTGAAAAGAAGATGATTCACATTTAGGCGATTTTATTAAAGACGAATCAAGTTTAAGTCCCGAAGAATACGCAACAAATGAAATCTTAAAAAGAGGAAATAAAATCAGTATTAGCCACACTTCAACCAAGAGAACAACAAGTCCTTGAACTTCGTTTTGGATTAATTGATGGAACAAGTTATACTCTTGAAGAGGTTGGCAAAAGATTTAATGTTACAAGAGAAAGAATTCGTCAAATAGAAGCAAAAAGCTTTAAGAAAATTAAGACATCCTTCTCGTGCTAAAAAGTTAAAAGATTTTATGACTGATTAGATATTTAGGAGGTGTATTTATGTTAAGTTTAAGACTTTCGTCCCTTACAAAAATTTGTTAATTATAATGATAAAATAATTGATATCGGTTGTGACCATGCATTACTTGATATTTTCTAGTAAAGAATGATTTAGTAAAAGCATCATTGCATCAGATATTAATGTTCAAGCTTTGAATTCTGGAATTAAAAATATTGAAAATGAAGGTTTAAGTGACAAAATAAGTGCTCGTTTAGGTGATGGATTAAACGTTTTAACTGATAAAGATAACATAGACACTGTAATAATTTCTGGTATGGGAACAAATACCATTATGGGTATTTTGAATAATAACCATTTAAAGAATATTAATAAATTGATAATTCAGTCCAATAATGATCATACAATGTTAAGAAAATATGTAACTAAACTTGGATTTTTTCATCAAAAACGAAGAATATTTCCAAGATAATAAAAAATTATATCAATATAGTATTTGTTCGTGGAAACAAAAATATTCAAAGATAGATTTAACATATGGACCAATACTTAAACATAATAAACCATATTTAGAGTTTGAAATAAATAATATTGAGAAAATTGAAGAATTAGTACCAAAAACAAAATATTATTACATTTTCAATTAAAAAAAGAAAAAAAGAGTATTGAAGAAATTGCTTAGAAAGTAGATAACTACTTTCTTTTTATGGAGAAATCTTATCTTTTTTTGATATAATTTTTCATAGGTGAAGAAAAAATGGATATAAATCACATTAGAAACTTTAGTATTATTGCCCATATCGATCATGGCAAAAGTACACTCGCTGATCGAATTTTGGAGATAACTGGTGCTGTATCAAGCCATGATATGAAAGATCAACTTCTAGATAGCATGGATCTTGAGCGTGAAAGAGGCATTACAATCAAACTTAATGCGGTTGAACTTAAATATAATTATGAAGGCGAAGAATACATATTACACTTAATTGACACTCCGGGACATGTTGATTTTTCATATGAAGTATCACGTAGTTTAGCTGCTTGTGAAGGTGCAATTTTAATAGTTGATGCAGCTCAAGGAATAGAAGCACAAACTCTTGCTAATCTTTATCTTGCAATGAATAATGATTTAACTATTATTCCAGTAATAAATAAGATTGATTTACCTAACGCTGATGTTGAAAAAAAGTTACAGATGAACTTGTTAATGTCTTAGGTTTTAATCGCGATGAAATCCTTTTATGTAGCGGTAAAACGGGTGTTGGAGTTAAAGAATTACTTGATGCTATAGTTAAACGTATTCCAGCTCCAAAAGAGCCAATAGATCACGAAACTAAAGCAATGATTTTTGATTCTTATTTTGATCCATATCGAGGCGTTATTGCATCCGTTCGTGTATTTGATGGAAAAATAAAGAAAAGCGATACCATTAAAATGATGTCGACTGGAGCAATGTATGAAGTAGTAGAACTTGGTGTATCAACACCTAAAACCAAAGAACTTTCTGAATTAGTAAGTGGTCAAGTTGGTTGGATTAATGCTAGTATTAAAACTATTGATACTGTTAAAGTTGGAGATACAATTACAACCTTGTCTCACGAAGCAAAAACGCCACTTCAGGATATCAACCAATGAAACCAATGGTTTATTCAGGACTTTCCGATTGAACCAAACAAGTTTGAACCATTAAAAGAAGCGGTAGAAAAATTAAAACTAAATGATGCCTCTTTAGAATTTGAACCAGAAACGTCAGAAGCTTTAGGATTTGGTTTCCGTTGCGGCTTTTTAGGCCTTCTTCATATGGAGATAATCGAAGAGCGTATTGAAAGGGAATTTGGAATAGATATTATCACAACATCACCATCAGTTATCTATGAAGTAAAATTGACTAATGGTGAGGTTATCTCTGTTGATTCTCCTTCAAAAATGCCAGAAAGAGTTAAAATTGCTGAAATTAAAGAACCTTATATTGAAACTAATATATTTGTCCCAAGCGAATATATTGGAGCCATTATGGAGTTATGTCAAGATAAAAGAGGAATCTATAAATCAATGGATTATATAAATGATACTCGCGTTAACATTCATTATGAGATACCTCTATCAGAAATAGTATATGATTTCTATGATAGATTAAAATCTACTACTAAAGGTTATGCTTCTTTTGATTATGAAATTATTGGATATAAAGCAAGTGACTTAGTGAAGATGGATATTTTAATAAACGGAGAAATAGTGGATGCTTTATCTCTAATTGTTCATAAAGACTTTGCTTATACAAGAGGTAGAAAAATTGTTGAAAATTTAAAAACACTTATACCTCGTCAATTGTTTCAAGTTCCAATTCAAGCAAGCGTTGGTTCAAAAAGTAATTGCTCGTGAAAATATCAGTCAAATGAAGAAGAACGTTTTAGCAAAATGTTATGGAGGAGACATTTCCCGTAAAAGAAAACTTCTTGAAAAACACAAAAAAGAAGGCAAAGAAGAGAATGAAGATGGTTGGAAATGTAGAAATACCACCAAAGCCTTCTTAAGTGTTTTAAAAACTGAAAAATAATGAGTTTTAGGAGAATTTTATGAAAGGGCAAAAAAAGAGAATTCACTCCCGAAGAAGTTGAATATATAGTTAATAATTGGGGGAAAGAATCTGCTCATAGCATGAAGAAAAAGTTTAATTGTTCTTGGAATGCAGTGTGTAGAGTTGCAGAAGAAAATGGTTTAGAGTTACCAAAATCCAACAATTGGACCAAAGAAGAGTTCAAACTTTAAAAGACTTATCTGGAAAATATCATTATGAAATAATTGCCGAAAAGATGAAAAAAAGTCCAAACGCAGTAGATTTAAAAGCAAAAAACTTGGCATAACCTTAATAAAAAAGACCGAAGAGAGTGGACAAAAAGAAGAAGAACAAACCTTAAGTGAACTATGGGGAACAATGAAAATAGAATCTATAGCTGAAAGTATGAAAAGAACAGTGTTTTCTCTAAAAAGTAAAAGCTGTAAGAATGGGCTTAGGTTCAATGGTAAAAAACAATGCTGAATTAATAACTATATCAGATATGGTTGAACTTTTAAATGTTAGTCGTGGCAGGATAACGACAACATGGGTAAATTTAGGCTTAAAACTAAAAAAGAAAAAAGGTTAACCGATAACGCCAGTTATTATTATGTTATTTGGGAAGATTTAATTAAATTTTTAAAAGACAATCAAAATGAATGGGATTCAAGAAATATTGAAATGTATATGTTAGGTTCGAATCAGGGTGGTTAGCTGAGAAAAGAAAACGAGATGCCCTTGAAAATCCTTTATGGTATCGTAAATGGAGTGATGAAGAAATAGCTAAAGCCGAGTATTTACTTCTATTAGGAAAAAATTATTCAGAAATCGCCGAAATTTTAAATCGAACAGAAGGAGCTGTTGCTGAAACTTTAAGAGACAATGGACACAGCTATGAACTAGCAAAATTTTGGAAAGGAAAAGAAATAAAATTTTTACGTGAAAATTACGAAAACATGACTTATTCCGAAATTGCCAGCGCACTTGATAGAAGTACTAAAGCAGTAGCGCATAAATCTGAAGAACTAGGATATCAAAAGAACTCTATAAAAGAAAAAAGATTTAACCGACGAAGCTGGAAATAAAAACCAACAAGAATAATACAATATTCTTGTTTTTTTATTGAGTTTTAGTATAAAATTTTAGTGTAGGTGATGATATGGAAGCCGTATATGTACATATTCCTTTTTGCAATCATATATGTTCTTATTGTGATTTTCAAAGTATTAAAAATAGATTCTTTTTGTAAGCGATTATTTGGAAGCCTTAAGAAAAGAAATAGAAAGCAGTTATGATGGAGAAAAGAATAAAATCTTTATACATCGGAGGAGGAACTCCATCATGTTTATCAGAAAAGAAAGAATAAGATTGCTTAGAACGTTAGAAATATTTAACCGAGATCCTGACTGTGAATACACAATTGAAGTAAATCAAGAGATATTGATGATGAGTTTTTAGATGATATTATTGAATATGGAATCAATCGTTAGTAAGTATTGGCATCGAATCTTTTGATTCTAACAACTTAAACATACTTGAAAGAGAATGTGAATATAGTGATATTGAGGAAAAGTTAAAAAAGATGAGACTTAGGGGACTTACAAATATCAATCTTGATTTAATGTATGCAATACCAGGAGAAAAACTAAACGTATTAAAAAAGACATAAATAAACTGCTAAAGCAACCCAACTCATATTTCAACTTATTCTTTAATAATTGAAGAACATACTAAAATGAAAATAAATGGTGAAGAATACATAAACGAAAAATTAGATTTTAAAATGTATAATACTATATGCAACCAACTTAAAAAGTCGGGATATGATCACTATGAAGTTAGCAATTTTGCAAAACCTGGTTATAAATCAATTCACAATTTAAACTATTGGAATAATGGTGAATATTATGGTTTTGGTCTTGGTGCTAGTGGGTATAAAGATGGATTTAGATATACTAATACTAGAAGTATTCATGAATATATTAAAGGGAATTATCGCTTAGAAGAAAATCTTCTTACTCATAAAAAGATCAAATGGATAACGAAATTATGTTGGGACTTAGAAAATTAGAAGGTATAAATGTTGATGAGTTTTTCAATAAATATAATGTTAATATACAAGATGCATACCCAGTACAAGAACTCATAAATAAAGGTGAACTTATATATAAAAATGGCTATTTATTTGTTAATCCAAATATGATTTATGTTATGAATGAGATTTTAGTCAAACTTATTTGATATTGATAAAACAATTTATATTTGCTATAATCAAAATACAATAATTAAGAATAGAAAAGTAGGGAAAAATATGAATAAATTTTTTAAAAGAGTGATTTATGGAGGATTTATAATCGGTAGTACGCTTCCAATGATTGCTCATGCTTCATCTTTAGATTTTGGTACATCTTCAGCAGCGGTAGCAGAAACACGTATACCAGTAAGTGTTAAAAGTGATTCTCAGGCTGTAGAATCCGTAACTTTAAGTTGCCAAACGAACGTTGATGCGGTTGATTGCGGTTTTGAAATAAACGGTGTTGGTGTAACTTCCAACAAAAGTGGAAAAAGTGTGATGGTCAGTTATCCAAACGATCAAAACGTTTCCAAATTTCCAACAAATACAAGCACTCAAATTGGTAATGTAGTATTAACTAATTCAAGTGAAGTTAAGTATGATAATGTTAATGTAACTGTAACATATAAAATAAACGATGGAAGTCAAGAAACTTTTTCTAAAGTATATATTGTAAATGGCAAAAAACCAAAAAGTGATGATGCTACATTAAAAAGTGTAACTATTTCACAAGGAAGTATGAATCCGACATTTAATAAAGATGTATTTGAATATACAATATTTGATATAGCTGATACAATAAATTCGATTAAATTTTCAGCAGAATGTAACGATGGTTCCTGTGAAATATCTTTATGAAGGCGGTAAAAGTAGAAGTTCTTCTACAGGAAAAACATCAACTATCACTTTAAATCAAGGTGATAATGATATTCGAATCACTGTAAAAAGTGAAAGTGGTAAAACAACAAATGTTTATACTTTTAAAAAACAATACGTGGTGAAAGCGCTTATAACAGCCCAAATCTTTCTAAGTTGAGTGTTGGAATTTATACAATGGAACCTGCTTTTGTAGCTAATAACTATGAATATAAAATAACTGTTCCAAATAAAATATCCTCAACTGCTGGTTTGATTGAATTTACTCCAGTTGACTCAAATGCCAAAGTAATTGTAGATGATGTAACTGAACTAAAAGTTGGAGAAAATATTATAAATCTAGTCGTTACAAACGTTTTAGGTGATGATGCTAAAACATATAAATTAATTATTACTAGATTAAGTGATGATGATATTGATGTAACCGCATATTTAAATAATAAGGTAACATTTACAAATGGAGATGGCATTGAAACTACATTATCGTTTACTGATTTTGAATTACAATATCCAGATGAAGCTAAAAAAATTGAAGATGGAACATATAAATTTGATGATAATGGAAAAAGAAGTACATGATGAAATAGTAGAAGATAAAAAGAACGATAAATCAAAAAGAATAAAATAGTTTTAATAATAGTTCTTGTAGTAATTGGTCTTGCAATTATTATTGCTATCTCTGGAATTTTATTATTTAGAAAGAAAAAAACGAAATTACCAAAAAGATAGAAGAAGTAAATGATAAAAATTCTGAATTAGAAGAAAGCAAGGAAAATGAAGAAAACAATGACGAAATAGTTGATGAAACTAATATCGAAGAAGAAATAATCGGTGAAAATTTTTCCAAAGATAAAGATGCAACCATCGACATCGATGAAGCCTTAAATGATCTTATGAATACAAAACAATATGAATTAAACAAAGATGAGGACAATAAATAATTAACTCATCTTTTTTTTACCTAAATTCGTGATATTTTTTAGAAAATTTATTGCACTAATTTAAAAAGTGTATTATAATACTAGTGAAATTGAGAGGAGGGAAGCAAATGACAAAGGTTGATGTTAAAAATGGTGATATTAATTCAGCATTAAAAGATTCAAACTTAAAGTGGCAAAGAGTGGTGTCCCTTCTGAACTTAAAAACATAAACATTATGACAAACCAGGAGTTAGAAAACGTGAAGCAAAAAAAAAAGAAATGATTAAAAATTCACGTAAAAAAAACAGAAGAGGATAAATCCTCTTTTTTAATTTAAAGGAGAATAAAACATGTTTGATAAAGTTAAAAAGCGACTTGCTTGCAAGTATGAAAGAACAAGATAAATTTAAATTAGGAGTTCTTAGAATGCTTAAAAGTGCTCTTCAAATGGAACAAATAAATATTGGCCATGATTTAACTGACGAAGAAACTTTAGCAGTCATTAGAAGAGAAAAAAAAAGAAATTCATCAATTCAAAGAGTATGAGATTTGGTAAAACAGATACTGTTCAAGATTTAAAGCATGAAGTTGCAATACTTGAATCTTATTTGCCAGCCATGTTAAGCGATGAAGAGGTCGAAAAGATAATAGACGAAGTTATAGAAACTTTTGAAAATCCAGATATCAAATCAATGGGGAAAATAATTTCTTTAGTAAAAGAAAAACAAATGGTAATGCCGATATGAGTAAAGTATCAGCGCTTGTTAAAGAAAGGCTTTCATAAGTCTTTTTTATTTTAAAAAACATATTCTTTATTATGCAAAAAAAAGTGTATAATAATATTAATTTAGAAATTTGGTGAATTCATGCTAGAAATAAAAAATATTACAAAAATTTATAAGACATATGGTCTTGAACAAAAAGCTTTAGACAAAGTAAGTATAAATTTTAGAAAATCTGAATTTGTATCTATTTTAGGACAAAGTGGAAGCGGTAAAACAACTCTTCTTAATATAATAGGAGGACTTGATAAATATACATCAGGAGATTTAATTATAAACGGTGTTAGTACTAAAAATATAATGATCGTGACTGGGATACATATCGTAATCATAAAGTTGGTTTTGTTTTTCAAAGCTATAATTTAATTACTCATCAAACAGTTCTAAAAATGTTGAGCTTGCTTTAACTTTATCTGGTGTATCCAAAAAGTTATAAGAGAAAAGGCTATTAAAGCACTTGATGATGTTGGGTTATCTAAACATATTAATAAAAAACCTAATCAATTATCCGGTGGTCAAATGCAAAGAGTTGCTATAGCACGTGCACTTGTTAATGATCCAGATATTATTCTAGCTGATGAACCAACGGGAGCACTTGATTCTGATACTTCTGTTCAAATAATGGAATTACTAAAAAGTATTTCTAAGGATAAACTCGTTATTATGGTTACTCATAATCCGGATTTAGCCCAAAACTATTCAAGTAGAATTATTAATATTAAAGATGGTAAGCTTTTAAGTGATACAAATCCATATGATTACAAGAAAGAGGAAAAAGATAGCCGAATATTAAAAGAAAACTAAAATGTCTTTTCTTACAGCTTTAACACTTTCTTTTAATAACTTAATGACTAAAAAAGGAAGAACTATACTTGTATCCATTGCTGGTTCAATCGGTATAATCGGTATTGCCCTAATTCTAGCTGTGTCTACGGGATTTCAAAATTATGTCGATTCCATACAGGAAGATACCTTAACTTCATATCCACTTACTATTATGCAAGAATCATCCGATATTACAAGTATTCTTTTGTCGATGAGAAGTGGTGACAAAAAGAGCAATGGTGCCGATGATGTAACTGAAGAACAATATATAACAAATATGTTATCAAGTGTAAGCAAAATGATCTAAAAAGTTTTAAAGCTTATTTAGAAAAAAATATGAATGAAATAAAAGATGATGTTGCTAACATTCAATATTCCTATAGTGTTGATCCTAATATTTATACAATTGATACAACTAAAAAACTTTCTAAAGTGAACCCTAGTAATTTATTTACATCGATGATGGGGAGGTAATGCATTAATGTCATCGTATTCATCTATGGCAAGTGTTTATTCTAGTATGGTAGATGATATAAGTGAGTTAACCAAAGATTATGATGTTCTCTCTGGACATGGCCAACAGCATACGATGAAATGGTAATCGTTTTATCAGAGAAGAATACTATATCTGATTTATTAGTGTATTCTTTAGGTTTAAGAGATACAAGCGAACTATCTAAAATGGTTAATTCTATCATGAGTGGCGAAGAAGTTGACATTAAACATGACCCATTAAAGTTTTCTTATGAAGATCTAATGGGAGTTGATTTAAGATTAGTTCTTCCAACTGATACATATAAATACAATAAAAAATATGATGTGTATGAAGATATGTCTGAAGATGAATCATTCATGAAAAAAGTATATGAAAAAAGCAACAAAATTAAAAATAGTTGGTGTTGTAAGTGCAAAAGATGGCGTGACATCTTCTTCTCTTAACCCAGGAGTCGTTTATACCAATGGTTTAATAGATTACATTATCAATCAAACAAAAGACACCGATATTGTAAAAAAACAATTAAAAAATTCCGAAATTGATGTTTTTCGGAAATCGTTTTGATAAAGAAAACAACAAGTATGCTTTCTCATTTGAAGATTTGGTTAAAGTGGATGAAGAAAAACTAAAAAATGCTTTTGGTGGCAAAATTGATTCTTCAATAATTGAAAATAAAACAAAATCAGCGATAAGTGAAATAGAAAGTTCTATAAGTATTGATACAACTCCAGCAAAAATTTATTTGAAAGTAATTTAAAAACATTTATGAATGACGTTTTAAGCGTAGATTTTCAAGAAGATAAGATAGATGAACTAGTAAATAATTACTTTAATAAAGATGATGTTACATCAAAGCTGAAGAATATGGAAAAAAACATATTTAATACCAGCAGATACTTTAAAAAGCTCTTATAGTGTTTTAATAAAAGGTTTATTGAATGCATACTTAAATGCATATAAAGTATATTTAAACGGAGTAGGACAAACATTTAATGGAAAAGTATTAATAATAGGTGATTTAAAAAATACGGTTATATCTTCTTATCTTGAAAGTGCATTAATCAATGAAACTGAAGAAAAATTTGCAAATCTCATGACCGAAGCTAAAGTTAAAAGTGAAGTACTAACTAAAGTTGGAAATCTAACAAGTGATTTAGCTAACAGCTTTGCATCCTCATTTAATATTGATGTAAGCAAAATCGCATCCGCTTTTACACTTAATTTCAGTGAAGACGAACTTACTCGTGTTGTAAGTGCCATGATGAGTAAAACTGAAACAACTCAAAAAACAAATTTAATAAAGCTGGGCTATCAAGATAAAGAAGAACCAACATACATATCTTTTTACTTCAATAGTTTTGATGGCAAAGAACATTTCTTATCATTTATAGATAAATATAACAAAAAAAGTGATGAAGATAAAAAAATAAATTATTCAGATACAACAGGTATTCTTATGTCTTCAGTAAGAACTATTGTTAATGCAGTAAGTTATGTATTGATAGCGTTTGTTTCTATTTCTCTTGTTGTATCAAAGCATCATGATAGGAGTAATAACTTATATTTCTGTTTATGAAAGAACAAAGGAAATTGGTATATTAAGAGCAATTGGAGCATCTAAAGGAAATATATCTTCAATATTCAATGCTGAAACATTTATTATTGGGCTTTTATCAGGTCTTTTTGGAATAGGTATATCTTATGCATTTATTCCAATAATAAACTCTGTCATTCATCATTTCACAGGTAATATTCCACTTTCAGCAGCGTTAAATATAAATCATGCTCTTATATTAGTTGTTTTATCAATTATATTAACTTTAATCGGAGGACTTATACCGGCAAAATCAGCATCTAAAAAGATCCAGTAGAAGCTCTAAGAAGCGAATAAAAAAACATTATTTATAAGGAGAAAGTTATGAAAAAAAATATATTACATAATTATTATATTACTTTTAACAACACTTATTTTATTTACAAATTATAAAGTTTTAAAAGGAAATCAAAAAATACTAATAGTAAAAAATAGTACTTAAACTTAACCATGATGATACAAAAACGTTAGATTATATGGTACTATAAATAATGATTGTGAATCAATATATTTTATAGATAAAAAAATAAAAAATAAGAGGTAAATAATGGATATAAAAAAAACTGGGGAGTTAATACGACAATTAAGAGAGCTAAACATGTTAGTCAATATGAGATGGCAGAAATATTGTTTATAGACAGAACAACAATAACAAAGTGGGAAAACGGAAATTCTCTTCCAAGTGTAGAAATGCTAGTATCACTGAGCAATTATTTTCATATTACAATTAATGAACTTCTTTTTGGGGAAATAAAAATGATAAAAACAAAAGAAAGATAGATAGGATTACATTAGATTTGCTACTAGAAAAAAAAATAGGTTGGTAAAAATTATAATATTATTATTTATGTTTATTGCATTACTATTTTTGTTTTATTTTTTTTGTTACTACACACAACTCCGTAAAATATATAAAATTGAAACAAACTCTATTAACTGCAATTTAGTAGATAGTTATTTAATAAAAACTAGAGATAAAATATACATGAATTTAAATACGAACTTTATAGATAATAAATTAATTAAATATATTAAAATATTTTATAAAAATGGTTCTAACAAAGAAGATATAATATCTACTAGTAACGTTCAAAATATAATGTTAGTAGATTATTTAGGATACGAAGAATACTTTTAATTTTAAAAATTAGACGCGATGTTGGATGCAATGTATATAAAAAATAGAATATGATGATCATAGTGAAGAATTAAAATTAGACTTTGAAAAGGATTATTCTAATTCTAATTTTTTCTTAAATTTAGATGCTAGAGTATACACTAAGAAAAATAGTCAAAAGTCAACTAACATAGTTAACAACAGCAACCTTGATTTTAAGGATTTGATTTGCAAAACTGAAGATTGTGCATTGACAATAACTCATAACAAGGAAAAAATACGATATTTTTTTATTCATCAAATTTGAATGAAATAATTTTATATTCTAAAATCGATAATAAATTTATACAATACAAATACAACTATGATTACAACTATTTTCATGTTATTAGAGAAGATGAGCAACAAAAAAGAGAAGAATATAAGATAGATTTAAATAGTGAAAAGTGTACATTAGGTGATTGTTATTTGTTTAAAGAAGATTACTTATTATTCAATGAAGTATTATCGAATTTAAGTAAGAAGAAAAAGTCAAAAAAAGTAGTGGTGATTATAAATCACTACTATTTTTTTTAAAAACATGATATCCTGAATTTGGAAAGGAGTGAAAAAGTGAAAATCTCAAAAACGATAGTCATGGTAATTATAGTAAGCTTTATTTTTGCAAGTAGTGCATATGCAAAAGATGAGTATTTTACAAATCAATATGGTGTTATCTTTACTGAAAAGGAGTATAATTTTATATCAGATTTTTATTTTGAAGGATATCAAGATTATATGAAAATTTCAGATTATGAAGAATTTTTGAAGTCAAATATAATGAACAGAAAAGTTAAAACAATTAAAAATGGTGATAATTTTGGTTTAAATGATTATAGTGTATTAAATTCAGAATCATTTCACGAAACATCAAGTAAATCTATAAAACTTAGTACAGCATGTAGCATGGTTTGTAATGTTTCTATTGTTGCAGAATGGAAAAAAAGTCCAACAATACGCAGTTATGACGTTATTGGTGCATATTTACAAAATGTCAAAATGAATATTTCACCTTCAACGACATTATATTATGATGATAAAGTGATTTCATCACATAATATAAAGAACACAGAAAATGGTTTTGGTTCTTCGATTAAGTTGCCAAGTACAGGAGAGAATATAAAAATAGTTCAAACTTTCATTGTAGAACCATTTGGAACAATACATGCAAGTTATCAACACGCCAAAAGAACAAGTAGTTTAAGTAAAAGCCAAAGATTTACAATTTCACAAAATGGTTATGGCGGAGTATTTATGTTTGATGCATCCGTCAAAAATTATTACGACGCTATGGGTGGAGTAGTGTTAGACATATAAGTTAAAAATTAATATAAAAAAAAATTAAAGTTAGAAGGAAGATTTTATGAAAAAGAAAAAAGTATTTATATTTACTATAGTATCTATAAATATCATCGATGTTTATTGGATTAAATTGTGATGCTGCAAGCAGAGCATATAGTGTTGGAACTAAATGGCCAGCTGGGACTTACGGAGCTGGTTCTGATTTCGCAACAAACGTAAAGAAATGCTGCTAATGCATATGGAAAATTATCTGGGTATTCTTCGTATTATAATACTAATCCAACATATTCATACATGAAGGGAACAAGGCTAGGTTCTTCGCAAATATACTTTATAAATGGACATGCATCTGCTACACATATAGACGTAGTTTCAAAAGATGAAGACAATTATCGAACAGGAATATCTATATATGGCGAGGGAAATGGAATGTGTGATGCAACTGGAGACGCATGGGTATACGCTGGTTTAGAAGGAAGAAGTATGACTGGTACAAAATTAATAACATTTGCTGGATGTAAAACAGGAAATGGTTCAAATAATTTGGTAACAAAAGCCGTAGCTCAAGGAGCAAAAAGCCGCTGTTGGTTTTAAAGAAAATGTAACATCAAGATTTAATGATGGACCAAATTGGATGAAAAAATATAATACATCACTTGGAAGTGGTAGCACAATCCAAAAATGCAATTTCAGCAGCTGTAAGAATGTATCCTAATATGGACTTGTCAGCCTATGTAACATCAAGTGGAAATACTTCAATAAAACTAGGAACATTAGCATCAAAATCAGCAAATTATGCTAATAATCTAAAAGTTATGAGTGCTGATGAAAGAGAGTTTTTAAAGCCTACCGAAGAACTATATAAATGTCATTACTCTTGATAACAAAATTGAAATGAAATTGAAATATGAAGACACTAAAATATCAAAATCAACTAATTTAATAGATAAATTAGATGATAATTTTAAAAAAGTTGTTGAAATTATTAAAAATTACGATTCTTCATTCGACTTGAAAGAATATAAAGTTACATATAATTTAGTGAATAGAAATGAAGGAAATGGTTATATTTTCTTTTACATACTTTATTAATAATATGATAGAGACAAATAAGGTATATTTGGTGGAAATAAGAAATAGTAAAGTAGAAAATATAACTTTAGCGGGTGTGAAAAAAACAAATACAAACAACGTTCTAAGTATATCTGCAAGCAAATTATCAGAAAAAATATTTAACTTTGAGTCAGAAGAAAAAGAAAAAGTTTTAATAAACAAAAAAGCATGATATATTTAATACACAAAATGTATTAACAAAAGAAAAGAAAGATTGATAAATCACAATTAAAAGAAAATATTGAAGAATTCAATGAAAAGTATTATTATGACTACAATACAAACAAATTAAGTTATATGTTAACAACATATGTAGAAACACCAAATCAAACAACTACAGGTGAATTTGTTGAAGTAACAATAGAGTAAAAATAATCTCAAATTGGCATCTATTTTATAACACATTTTAATACTTGTAATTCTTTCAATTATATTAAATTTAATCGGAGGACTTATACCAGCAAAATCAGCATCTAAAAAGATCCAGTAGAAGCTCTAAGAAGCGAATAAAAACATTATTTATAAGGAGAAAGTTATGAAAAAAATATATTACATAATTATTATATTACTTTTAACAACACTTATTTTATTTACAAATTATAAAGTTTTAAAAAGAAATCAAGAAAATACTAATAGTAAAAAAAATAGTACTTAAACTTAACCATGATGATACAAAAACGTTAGATTATAAAGACACTGAAGCAATTGTTTTAGAAAATAAAATCACTGATATGAAGTTTGATTTAAAAAGAAGAAATAGATTATCACTTTTATGACAAAGAAAAAATATTATGATAATTTAAAAATATTTCTGGATTACATACAAAATAACTTTAATATTGAAATCAACAATAAATGGAAGGTTCAAATTAATAAAATATCTAATGATTATGGATTAGTAAGATTTGTATATTATATAAATGGATATATTAGCACTAATAAAGCAATCACATTTTCAGTAAATGATAAAAAAGTTGAAAAAGTATATTATTCTTTTTTATTAATGAAAACCTAGATGAATCAGTAATAATAAATAAAGTTAAAAAATTTAAAAATAATATAGTTCAAGAAAAAAAGAAATTAAATAAAGATGAAACTTTAATAGAAGAAAAAAACAACATACGACTATAATTACCGAACAAATAAAATTACATATACATATTGCCTATACTTTCAAAATGGATATGGAATTATAAATAATGATTATTGTTCTATATATTTCTTACATTAAAAACACCAAAATTGGTGTTTTTTTATTGCAAATGTGGTATTATGAAATAAGAATAAGATAGAAGGAATATATACTAAAAAAAGGAACACTCATGTTATTATTAATGGTAAATTGATAGCGTTTGTTTCTATTTTTCTTGTTGTATCAAGTATTATTATACCAGCAAAATCAGCATCTAAAAAAGATCCAGTAGAAGCTTTAAGAAGCAAATAGGAGGAAATGTTAATATATAAAAATACCTTTGAAAATATCAAAACAATTGGGCTTGATTTTCCTATAGAAGATCAATTTTATGCGGATGAATTAAAATTGTTGCAGATGGAATTACAAGAGATCCGATTGGTTTACCAGACTTTTCTGTAGTCAGTGAACAAGAGGCTGTAAGAAAATATCCTAGACCAAGTGGCGCCGAATTAGCAAAAAGAAATATGTGCAAAATTTCCGTCTGTAAGTGGTTCTTTAAAAAGATAGACTTGTATTTTGTAACGAAGCAGTAAAAAATCTAAATGATAAGTATATTAAAGAATGTGACTACCTTGAAAACGATTATTATGGGTCCGTTGCTGCTTGCATAGAATTTCAAGAAAATATTTTAAAATACGCATATATATGCGATTGTGGCGTTATTGTATATGATGATAATGGGAACATTAAATTTCAAACAATCGATGATAAAAAGTTAACAGTGATCCATATAAAAGAAAGGCTAATCTTCCTCCATGGTATTTGCCTGAATGCCGTAGAATAGTTAGAAGTGAGTGGAGAAATAATCCAAATAATATAGTAGATGGTAAATGTGTATCTTTTGGAGCTTTAACTGGAGAAAATACTGCTACAGAGTTTATTAAATCTGGTGAAGTTCCATTAAGTAAAAATGACTCAATAATTGTTTATAGTGATGGCTTCTCTGAATTTTTTACATGAAGAAAGAATTTATCAAAAATATTCTTGATTTTAATTCAGAAAAATTTGAAAACTATATTGATAAAAAAATCAAGAGAAGATTCATCAAGATATGGAAAAGAAAAAAAGACCTTAGTACTTTATAGATATTAAAAAAGAGTGATTTTAAGTGGGGGAAACTATATTTGAAAAGAAATAAACAAAAATGATCTTTATTTGTTGGAAAAAATATAATGAAGATATTTTAAGTCATCAATTAAAACCTAGCATAACTAGTGATAGTTTTGTTGATTGGTTGCAAAAAAATGGAAACATCTCGTTCTGATTCTACTAAAGTACATTTCTTTCCATATTTTTAATGCTTGATGATATACCAATTGGAATGCCAATAATAAAAAAACATTGAGGTTGATGAATTTTGGTTAAAATATGGAGGAAACATTAGTTACGTTATATCTCCTAGCTATAGAAGAAAAGGTTATGGTACTAAATGTTTACATTTGGTTTTAGAAGAGTGTCTTCACCTTGGTTTAACAAAAGCATTTTTAACATGCAACGCAAGAAATACAGGTTCATTTAAGATTATTCAAAACAACTATGGAATTCTTGAAAATTCATTTATTGATAATAGAGCACAGTTAGGAACGTTAAATTATCGATTCTCAATAGATATCAGAAAATCACTGAGATCATATACCGAAGGAATTGCACCAAATTTTATAACAATAGAACAAATTTGCAATTTGATAGAACTGATATTAATTCATTTTTAATAAACACTAAACAAAGTGAGTTAAATCCAAAAAATATTTATTTGCCTTTAGATGTTAATGTAAATGGTGCTGCAATTATAAAATATGTATGTAATGAATATTTAAAAAATTTTGTTTTTTCAGGAAACGATAAACTAGATGAATTTTTCAAGAACTGTAGATGATATATTAAACTCAAAAATATTTTTTTTGGAGAGAATGAAGTTGCTTTAGTTGAAAGTTCTCTACTGAGAGAAAAAAGAATTCCAACCATATGTGTTTATGCCGCAAGTGTAGATCAAAAGACAACTTACATTTATTGAAGTATTTTTAGATAATAAGTGGTGCTTGGTAGATCCAATGGATGGCAGAATATTTACTGATTATAATTATAATAATCTATCATTACCAGATGGTTATATAACTTATAGAAAAAGCTCTAAATAATTATAGTTTTTGGAATTTTCAGCAAAGAAAATATGCTAGACCTAATTAAATCATCTACATTAGATGATCGTAGATAGTGAATTAGAGGTGGTTAAATAATGAATAATATATTTGAAAGTGTTAATAGCATCAAAATAGAAGTTAATCCTAAAATACAATTATTTTCTATTTTAATGATTCTAAGCAACGAAAAGAAAAAGATCAATTCAAAAGGTTGTTTTTATTTTCATAATGGAAATAATGCCTATTTTAAAGAAATAGAAAATAGTTTTGCTTATTTAAAAAGTAGTAAATTGATTAATGATTTCAATTACTTAAATGATAAATATAATTTTCATTATCAAAAAATGCTTTTGAATACGCTTTATGTTTAGATGATGATTTTGAATTCAAAAGTTATACAAATAATATTTTTATTAATGAAGAAACAAAAACAATTTAATCAAAGTTTAAAAAGAATTTTATTATTCTGAAAGATTTATACAATTCTATAACGAACATCTTGATGAATATAAAGATTGGATTGAATCTATAAAGAAAGATTACGAAAAATATGATGTTATAACTCATTTAGAAAAATACTGCGAAATATTGTATCATCAAAAAATATTATATTGATTTTATACCATGCGAAACTGGTGGTGGATATTCTATTTATTTAGATGATGAAGTCCACTATTGTTTCAGAGTAAAGAGTAGCTGTAAAGATAATCGTTACTTTTACAAAGAAGATTCAAAACAAAATATTCCTATATGTGTACATGAATTTTTTACACGGAATTATTAATCCATTAACAATTAAATATAACTTATTTAATTTTGAGTCGCATTATTTTAATGGTGGAATTCCATTTTTTAGGTTATGGAAATGACTTTGCAATGTTTAATGAATATACTGTAAGAGCATTGACTATAAGAATTATTTCAATAATGTTTGGTAAAGATTATGAAAAAGATTTAATCGATGAAGAAGTTAACACTGGATTTGCCTATATGGAGGAGTTAATTAATTTGTTGAAAGTATATGAAGAACATAGAAACAAGTATATAACTATCGATGATTTTATGAAAAGCATAAACGATTTCTTTACTAATAATCTTTCTAATTAAAGGTATTAAAAAATTTACTTAAATTAATAAAAGACTAATTGAATCTATATTTACATTTGTAGTATAATATTAATAGAAAGGTAGAATTACTATGGGAAATTATTTTAATGCTGATATTGATTACCATTAATTGATTATTGCTCGAGGAAACACTCAGTTTCCTTTTTTTAGTTGCTGTAATAATAGAAACAAGAAAATATATAATAAAAAATTAATTTTATGTATTTAAAAATAAAAAATATTATATAATTCTATTTAATATTGATGATTTTTTCATTAATAATCTTTCTAATTAAAGGTGTTAAAAAAATTTACTTAAATTAATAAAAGACTAATTGAATCTATATTTACATTTGTAGTATAATATTAATAGAAAGGTAGAATTACTATGGGAAATTATTTTAATGCTGATATTGATCACTAATAATTGATTATTGCTCGAGGAAACACTCAGTTTCCTTTTTTAGT
>VOFC01002425.1_pt1 | contig 23828 bp, 34 predicted proteins | sample 5384161 | NCBI WGS metagenome assembly VOFC01 (sample SAMN12384722, study PRJNA508395) | human gut metagenome | isolation source: healthy gut B | host: Homo sapiens | reverse complement strand
AATATCTTTCCAAGGTTCGCACCGCTGGAATCGATAAAATTGTAGCTCAAAGTCAACTCCATGCTCCCATCCGGCAGGTAGTATCTGCCTACAACATAGCTGTAGTCACTAAACTCTTCCATGGGGTAATGTTCTTCTTTGACAGGTTCGCCATTCTTATAAACAGATTCTCCGGATTCGTTTGTGACGATTCCGTCATAGAAATGATAACCGGCAGAACCACAAAACTCAGCATTTCCGTCAAGAGTGGGTCTTTCTCCATAAAAGCAGGGCCGTACCCCATCTGGTAATTCAAATCCTTTCAATCTTCAAAACAATACTTGCCCGCCACTGATCTACAATAGTCTGCTTAACGGAAACGGTTATACCCTGATCGGTAGCCGACAAGCCGTCTTCTTGAATCTGATCCTGCGGATAAATCACAGATAGACCACTCTGTTCAGCCTGTTGACGGATCGTGTTGCTGGGACGAAACCAATCTTCCAATCCAGAAGACCATCTGGCATATATAATCGCACATCCAACCAGTAGCAGAGTCAGCGCAATCACGGCGGCGATCAGCCATAATTTTTTTGTGGACAGGCATTTTAATTGTGCTTTATTCTGGTTTATGGTAGTAGTGATTGCGTTTCTGACAGGCATATCCTGTTCGGATTCCTCAATGTACTTTCGGTCAATATAACTCAAACCGATTAACAGTTTTTCCCATTCATACTTGATTCCCTCCTGTTCCAGATATGTACACAGTTTTGCGCGGGTGCGGCTCAACTGCATTTTCACTTTTACTTTCTGTCATTCCATACCTTGCAGCGATTTCTGCAATGGTATCCACGTGCCAGTAACGCCGCAGAAAAATCAATCTGGCTTCCTTGGGCAGACTTTCCAGAAAGGCATTCAGAGCTTTCCCGATTTCCCTTGCTTCCATTTCCCGGTCTCGGCTGGTATCCGGGATACACAGCTCCATTTCCTCTGTCAAAGTTACGACCTCGGCATTTCGTTTGGCTGCTTGTTTCCAGTCAACCTTGTGAAAAGAGAGATGGCGGCAGATGGAAGCGATGAACGCATAGAAGTAGGTGGGACGTTGGGGAGGAATGATTTCCCATGTTTTCATATAGGTGTCACTCACGCTTTCTTCTGCATCTTCCCAATTGTTCAGAATCTTGTTTGCCAGCGCACGGAGCTTTCTGCCATAAGTAGCATCCGTCTCGGCAATGGCATCTTCATTTCTTGCCCAAAACAATTCGATTATTTTCTTATCTTCCAATGAGGTTCACATCCTTTCAATTCGTTCCTCACCCTAACAGTACGAAGTTTTCTCTTCCAGGTCACACATTTTTGAAAAATAATACCGTTTCTCACATTATGGCACATCCGCTCAGGAAATACAAGGACGGCAAAGGAACCTGCCGCCCGTCTGATCGAGGGCAGCAGGTTCTTTGTCACAGATACCCCTGCATCTGGCGGATATTGGCGTTCTCACAGTCCAGAAGCTTCTGGCTCAGTGTGTTGATCTGTTCATCCTGCTGGCCGAACTGATGGAGGGTTTTGAGACCTTTTATCATGCCCTTGGTGTTGCCCTGAATCATCATGTCGGCGATTTTGGAGTCCGTGTTCCGGCCGTTAAGCTTCATTCGGGTCATGAGATTCGACCAGAGCCGCACGGAGGGGTCAAGCTCGTCCATGTCCCAGCCCCGCTGAGTGGCGATGGAATGGGCTTCGGTTTCGATGGAATCATATTCCCGAAGCTGGGATTCCAGTGCCTTCCGCAGACCCGGGCGCATACTGGTGTCCAGCACACTGCGGATGCCAATCTGCCCCATCTGGGTGGTTTTCAGGACGGAGGTCAGAATTTCTCTGCTGTTTTCATAAACATCACCGCGCTTAGTATGCACATTCTTGCCGGCATCATGCATAAGATACCCAGATATCTTAGGAAAAGGATGTGGTGAATATGTGCGCCATCAGCGGAATGATAAACCTTCCGGCATCGGAGAAAACCGTTCGCCAAATGCTGGAAACGATGCACCGCCGGGGGCCGGACGACCGGGGCGTGTATCGGGAAAAGGGGGTGTACGCTGCTCCACGGGCGGCTTGCCATTATTGACCCGGAGGGCGGCCGTCAGCCCATGACCCTTGCGTGGGCAGGGAGGAGTACACGCTGGTATACAACGGGGAGCTGTATAATACGGAGCAGCTGCGCGGGGAACTGTCCGTCCTTGGACACAGCTTTCTGGGGCATTCCGACACGGAGGTGCTGCTCCATGCCTATGCCCAGTTTGGGGCGGAGTGTGTGGAAAAGCTGAACGGGATTTTTGCTTTCGCCGTATGGGAAAAGCGACGGGGGCGGCTGTTTCTTGCCCGCGACCGGATCGGGGTAAAGCCCCTGTTTTATAAGAAGCATGACGGCGGTCTGCTGTTTGCTTCGGAGATCAAGACGATTCTGACATACCCCACTGTCCGGGCGGAACTGGACGAAAACGGCGCTGCCCAGCTGATTCTCCTGGGGCCGGGGCGGCTGCCGGGAAGCGGCGTGTTTCGGGGAATTTCCGAGTTGGAACCGGGGTGCTGCGGATATTTTGCCGACGGCGAGCTGCGCCTGTGCCGGTACTGGAAACTGATGGACAGGGAACACCGGGATTCCTTCAACGAAACGGTGGAGAAGGTGCGCTTTCTGGTGACGGATGCCATCCGGCGGCAGATGGTGTCCGACGTTCCCATCGGAACGTTTCTCTCCGGTGGACTGGATTCCAGCATCATCACCGCCGTCTGTGCCGGGGAAATGGCGCAGAGAGGGGAACGGCTGAAAACCTTCTCCGTGGATTACCAGAACAACGACAAATATTTTCAGGCGAACAAGTTCCAGCCCAATTCCGACAGCAGCTACATCCGTCTGATGACAGACGCCTTGCAGACCGACCACCACTGGACGATCCTCGGCGCCGACGAGCTGGCGCAGACGCTGGAGGAAGCCACCATTGCCCGGGATTTGCCGGGAATGGCGGACGTGGATTTTTCCCTGCTGGCCTTTTTGCCGGGAGATTCGGCAGGAGGTAAAGGTCGCCCTGTCCGGGGAGTGCGCCGACGAGATTTTCGGGGGCTATCCATGGTATCGCGACCCGGAGGTTCGTGCCAGAGAGGGATTCCCCTGGGCGCAGAATACGGTGGATCGGGCGGCGATCCTGACGCCCGCGATCACCCTCGACCCGGCTGAATTTGTGATGGATGCCTACAACCAGACCTGCCGGGAAAGCGACATTCTCCCCGGCACCTCCGATCAGGAGCGGCGGATGAAGCAGATGGTGAACCTGAATTTCCGCTGGTTCATGCAGACCCTGCTGGACAGGAAAGACCGGATGAGCATGTACCATTCTCTGGAGGTTCGCGTGCCCTTCTGCGACTATCGGATTGCGGAATATCTGTACGGCGTTCCCTGGGAATTCAAGGACTATCAAGGGGCAGGAAAAGGGGCTCCTGCGCCGTGCAGTGGAGGGACTTCTGCCGGAGCCGGTGCTGCACAGAAAAAAAAGAGTCCTTACCCCAAGACCTTTGACCCCCGGTACGAGCAGCTTATGGAAACCCGCCTGCAAGCCATTCTGGACGACCCCGCCGCGCCACTCTGGCAGCTGGTCTCGGCGGAGGAAGTGAAGAAGCTGCTGCACCGGGAGACGCAGTGGCCGTGGTACGGTCAGCTGATGCGCCGCCCCCAGACCATCGCCTATCTGTGCCAGATCGACTTCTGGCTGCGGCACTATTCCGTGGAGCCGGTGTTCTGATCTCCCTTTGCCGGATTTTACGTTGACGGCAGGGAACGGGTATGGTAGAATATGGCCGAAGCAGAAGTAGATATCAGGGCGTACCCAAAGAAGTCGTTACGCCCGCACAACAGGAGGACTGTTTATGCGCAAAACAAAAATCATCTGTACCATCGGCCCCGCCAGTGAAAACGAGAAACGCTGACCCAAATGTGCCTTGCCGGCATGAACGTCGCGCGGCTGAACTTTTCCCACGGCACCCATGCCGAACACGAGCGGAAAATCGAGCTGGTCAAGCGGGTACGTCAGAAGCTGGGGCTGCCCATCGCCATCATGCTGGACACCAAAGGCCCGGAGTACCGCATCGGAACATTTGCTTCCGGTAAGGTGGAAGTGAAAACGGGGGACAGCTTCACCTTTACCACGCAGGACGTGGCAGGGGACGAGACGAAGGTCAGCGTCAATTATAAGAATCTCCACAAGGACCTGAAGCCCGGCAACACCGTAACGGTGAACAACGGCATCGTCCGGTTTGAAGTGGAAAGCATTGAGGGCACCGAAATCCACTGCAAATGTCTGGCAGGCGGCACGCTCAGCGACCGCAAGAGCATGTCTTTCCCCAACAAGGTCATGTCCGGCCCCTACATTTCCCAGCAGGACAGATCGGATATTCTGTTCGGCATCGCCCACGGCGTGGACTATGTGGCGGCGTCCTTTGTCTCCACGAAGCAGGATGTCTTGGATATCCGCAAGCTGCTGGACGAAAACGGCGGCAGCGACATTGAGATCGTTGCGAAGATCGAGAACCGTTCCGGCGTGGACAACGTGGAGAAATCTGCTCCGTCTGCGGCGGCATCATGATCGCCCGGGGCGATCTGGGTGTGGAAATCCCCTATGTGGAAGTGCCGTCCGTGCAGAAAAAGCTGACCCGAATGTGCCGGATGCTGGGCAAGCGAGTCATCACTGCTACGGAAATGCTGGAATCCATGATCCAGAATCCCCGTCCCACCCGTGCGGAAATTACGGATGTGGCCAATGCCGTTTACGACGGCACCTCCTGCGTCATGCTTTCCGGAGAATCCGCCGCCGGCAAATACCCCGTGGAGGCGGTCAAGGCCATGGCGGAGATCGCCGAATACACCGAGCAGCACACCGGCTATAAGTCCCTGTTTCTCAAGACAGAGTACAACGGCCAGAACAATCTGGACTGTCTGTCCCACGCGGTGTGCTCCATGGCCATCGACGTCAACGCCAAGGCCATTGTGGTCTGCTCTGTGTCCGGTAAGACCGCTATGCTGGTCAGCCGGTTCCGCACCCCGGTGGACATTATCGGCATGACCACCGACCGGAAGATCTGGCGCAGGCTGTCCATGAGCTGGGGCGTGACCCCGGTAATGGCGGATGAATTCCCTACTATGGACGTGATGTTCTACTACGCCCAGAAGGCCGCCGTGGATGTTCTGCATCTGAAACCGGGCGACAATATTCTTCTCACCGGCGGCCCTATCAACGGCCAGCACGGCAACACCAACACCATCAAAATCGAGACGATCTGACCGTAGAAATGCCGCCGCAGTTCACGCTGCGGCGGCATTTTTTCGCATGTTGACCGAAAAAACGGTGAAAATTTTGGGATTTTTCCCTATGTGAAATTGGGGCATTTTTTGTGCTATAATACTATTATGGGTGAAAAAATGCGGCGGTTTTGGAAGGATGGGGAAAATGTATCAGGTAGGGGGAATTGGTCGTTTACGGTATGCACGGTGTTTGCCGCGTGGTGAGTGAAGAGGAACGGCTGGTCGATAAAAAGCGGCTGAATTATCTGGCGTTGGAACCGCTGTCCAACGGGAATTCCCGGTTTCTGGTGCCGACGCAGAATGCCGCCGCTATGGCGAAGCTTCAGCCCATTCTTTCAAAGAGGAACTGGAAGCGATGATCACGTCAGAGAATGTGAAAACCGGCGAGTGGATTCGGGAGGAAAACCAGCGGAAGCAAACTTACCGGGAGCTGATCGGCAGCGGCGACCGCAAAAAAAATCATGCGCATGGTACATACGCTTTACCGCCACAAGGCCGACCAGAGCGCCTCTGGGAGAAAGATTCACCTGTGCGACGAAAATTTTCTCCACGACGCGGAGAAGCTTCTGATCGGTGAAATTTCCATCGTTCTGCATCTGGAGCCGGAGCAGGCACGGGATTATATCCACAAAAAACTGAAAGAGGACGCCTGAGCGTCCTCTTTTCGTATCTCACAGAAAAATCAGTCTATGTAGGTCAGGTATTTCTGGTCGATTCCCTGAATGCCCAGTCCCGGCGCATCGGCGACGGTGATGATCTTCTCGTCGAAAAAAGCAGCCCCGCCGAGAATCGGGTCTTCGCTGCACAGCACAGGCCGTCCAAGTCAACCTTGGTGATGATGTTTTTGGCGCAGGCCAGATGCACGGCGGCATTGACGGAAATCTTTGCTTCCAGCATACAGCCGATCATGCACTCCACGCCGAACACTTCCGCCGCGGAGGCGATTTTCAGAGCGTTGTAAATGCCGCCGCACTTCATCAGCTTGATGTTGATGAGGTCAGCCGCGCCCATCTGCAAAATGGTCATGGCGTTTTCCGGGGAGAATACGGCCTCGTCCGCCAGCACCGGCACATAGCTCCGGTCGGTGACGTATTTCAGTCCGGCAAAGTCGTGGGCGCTTACGGGCTGTTCCACAAGCTCAATGTCCAGACCAAGCTCCTGCATCTTATTCAGAATCTTCACGGCCTGCTTGGGCGTCCATGCCTGATTGGCGTCGATGCGGATAACGATGTCCTTGCCCACGGCATTGCGCACGGCGCTGAGCCGGGCGACGTCCAGCTCCGGGTTTACGCCCACCTTCATTTTCAGGCAGTCATAGCCCCGGGCAACGGCTTTCAGGGAATCGCTGACCATGGTGTCAGGGTCGTTGACGGAGATGGTGATATCGGTGACGATCTGCTTCCGCCCACCGCCCAGAAGCTTGTAAACAGGGATATTGTACAGCTGCCCGTACAGATCCCACAGCGCCATGTCAACGGCAGCCTTGGCGCTGGAATTGCCCACGATACACTTTTTGTACCGACTGGAGCAGCGGCTCCAGCTCGTCCACGTCCCGGCCGATAATGGTCTTGGCGATGTGATCCTGAATGGCGCCGATGATTGCGCCGGTGGTGTCGCCGGTGATGGCGCCCGTGGGAGGGGCTTCGCCGTAGCCCACTGCGCCGCAGTCGGTGTGGATTTCTACGATGACATCTTCCACGCTGCTGACACTGCGCAGAGCGGTTTTGAAGGGGGTGCGCAGAGGAACGCTGATGCGCCCCAAACGGACACTTGTGATTTTCATATTGGTCACCTTCTATAGTTTTTGATTGAGAAATTCGTCATTTTGCCATTTCGTACACGGCGGCGGCAATGATCTGCGCGTTGCGCATCAGGCTGTCCACCGAGATGTACTCGTCCGGCTTATGCTCCCGGACTTCCTCACCGGGGAAAATGGGGCCGAAGGCCACGATGTTGGGCAGCGCCTGGCATAGGTGCCGCCGCCGATGGATTTTGGCTGATCTTCCAGCCCGGTCTGCTCCCGGTAGACCCGCAGTAGGGGTGGAGACAAGGGGACTGTCCGCAGGGACATATAGCTTGGCCTTGTGGACTTCGGAGTCCAGAGTAAACCCGGCGCTTGCAAATTTTCCGTTCAGAATGGGGGCGCAGTCGGCGTAGCCTTTTGTGACCGGATAGCGGTAGTTTATTTTCAGGGACAAGCGGTGCTCGTCGCCGTTGATCACACCGAGATTCAGCGTCAGACCGCCAGAAACCGCGTCATGGAGGGCAATCCCGGCGGAAGCGCCGTCGGTTTCCATGCCGAGGGTCGCCGCCAGAAAAATGTACCGCGTTGGCGACCTCCCGCTCAGTGGCAGGGTGTCCAGCGCCAGCAGCAGACGGCCAATGGCGTTTTTCCCCAGCTCCGGGGTACTGCCGTGGGCACTTTCGCCTTCGGCCTCCACAAAAGGCCATAATCCGTGGCAGTGAACCGCACCTGCGGGGCGCTGAGATTCGCAAGACGCTGCGCCAGCTCCCGGGGACAGGCCAGCTTGGCACAGGCGTGCGCCGGAACGACGTTGGGGGCAGTTCCGCCGTGAATGGACAGGAGACGGACGTCGCCGGTCTGAACATTGGGGTGGGAAAAGGTCACATTGATAATGCCCTTTTCGCCGTTGATGACCGGATATTCGCCGTCCGGGGTGAAGCCCATGACGGGTATCTCACCGTCGTTTGCAAGGTAGTATTTGATATCGTCGGAACCGGCTTCCTCATTGCAGCCGAACAGGATACGGATACGGCGGCGGATGGGGAGTCCGGAATCCCGCAGAGCGGCCAGAGCGAACAGGGAGGCAATGGCGGGGCCTTTGTCATCCGTGGTGCCTCTGCCCCAGATTTTCCCGTCCCGCAGTTCTCCGCCGAAGGGGTCACAGCTCCAGCCGTCCCCGGCGGGAACCACGTCCAGATGCCCCAGAACGGCGACCATTTCGTCGCCCTCGCCGTATTCGCACCAGCCCAGATGACCGTCCATATTTTCCGTACGGAAGCCCAACTTCCGGGCGGTGTCCAGCACATGGACAAGGCTATCCCGGATGGAAGCACCGTAGGGCGCGCCGTCCTCCGCTTCGCCCTGAACACTGGGGATTTGAATATTCTGCCGCAGCGTGGAAAGAAGCTGGGGCTTTAACGCATCAACGCAAGCACGCAATTCCATAGAAATTCCTCCAATCATACTATTTCTCGATAAAATGGTTAACACCATTTTATCCTGCGAATTCTTCGCAGGCCGCCGGCAGCGGCGAGAAATGTATGGACTTACGTTTTTTTGCGGCTACGCCGCTGGCTGCTGAAACAGCAGCCGGATAAAAACGGTTTTTAACCGTTTTATTAAAAACTAGTATCACATCTCCCTGAGCAGCTCCACAAGATGTTCAGGGGTCTGGGCAATGGCCTTTGCCCCGGCGGCTTCCATGTCCGCCGTCTCGCCGTAGCCCCAAGCGACGCCGATGGTGGGAATGCCGTGGGCAGCCACCCTTCACGCTTCAGCTCTTCCAGCGCTTCCCGGACGCCGGGGTAAGGGACGTTTTCATAAATGCCGATGGGGTTGTAGCGGCTGCGGAAAACGGTCACGGCCTCGTCCAGTTTCTCCTTCGGAACGCCGTACCGCGCCAGAGTATCATGGAGGGGAGGCCCTACGACGCTGCGCAGCTCCGCCTTTTGAAGGGACGGGCAGACCGTAATGCTCCAGCGCAAAGACGACGCAGTTGATAATACCCTCGCCGGAATCCGTCAAAGTACCGTCCAGGTCGAAAAGAATGACTTTTTGTTTCATGTTGAGACCCTTTCTGTGTTTTCCGGATTATAGCACACTTTTCGGCGGTTCTCAAGAGGATTGAGAAATTAACAGGCGGAAAACAGCAGAGGCTCCTTAGAGCTTACAGAAACCGTCTGGCATACCCACACTTGCGGCAGAGTTCCTCTGCCGCTTTTTTCTTGGCAAAACCCTGATAAATCGCCTTAGCGCGGGGCGTTTCCCAGATTTCCTCCAGCGTGGTTTCAAACAGATTACCCAGAGCAATGCCGCCCTCATGGTCAAGACAGCAGGGGACAACGGTGCCGTCGCACAGTACGCCAACCTGATCCCGCAGCCCGTGGCAAAAGGCGCGTTCCCCGCCGTCGGGGGCGGAGAGGTCAGGCCAGTCGAATTTGTCGCCGTATTCCAGATAGACACGTTGGGCGATCTGCGTGCCCCGGGGCTGCACGTCCCATGGAGCGGGGAACGCCCGTTCCATGGCGCTGAGAATTTCCGGGTTTCGCTGTTCCGCACCGCCGCCGTTCCACAGGCGGTAAACGACCAGAAATTTCCCCTCCGCCGCCTGCCCGAAGGAAAGCACCGGGAAAGGTACGTTTCAAAGGGGACGGAAAGGTCGTTTGCTTCGAAGGCGTGGAGAGAAATATTTACCTTGTGAAGCGCAGGGGCGTTCAGCAGAATTTCTCGCTTTTCTTCCAGCAGGGTGCCGTTGGTGGTGAGAATCACCTTGAAGCCCGCATCTCCCGCGAGACGAAGAAATTCCGCAAGCTCGGGATGGCACAGCGGCTCGCCCATCAGGTGAAAGTAAAGATAATCCGTCCACGGGCGCAGCTTCGGCAGCAGGGTGGCGAACTCATCCGCCGTCATGAACCGCTTCTCCGCCGGGTGCCGGGGCAGAACGTGCAGTGCAGATTGCAGACATTGGAGATTTCCAGATAGATTTTTCTCAGCCGCTTCATTCCGTCACTTCCTTTCCAAAAGCATACCACAAAATGGGGATTCCCGCAATACGGCTAATTTTGCTTTACCGCTGGATTTCCCCCAATTCGACATGGCCTTCATGGTAAACTGATGGCAAACGCGGCAGAAACCTGCCGTCATGGGGAGGAAATGGGGGATATGAAGGTCTCGTTCAAACGGTCGGCGGCTGGCTTGGCGGCGCTGGCTGCCGCGGCTTCCGGGGGCGCTGCTGCTGAGCGCCCGGGCGGCGGAGGACGGCTATGTGCTGCACATCAACAAGGATGCTTACGTCTGCGCGTCCCCCTTCGTGGCGGACTATACGCTTACCGGGGAGGACGGGCAGACGGTTTTCTCCGGCGAGGATTTTGTGGAGGTCTACCATCTGACCGCCGACGGGGCGGGGGAGCAGGACGTGTCCATCGCTGCTTATTCCGTCAACATTGACGCGGAAGCTCCGGAAAAGGCAGGCTACCGGCGGGTGGGATTGGAGGACAGCGGCTGCTTTTCCGCCGAAACGGCGGGAAAGCTCCGGGCGGTTGTGCAGTGGTCATACCCCCATAAGGATGTGTCCGCCATTCAGGCGGCAGCCAATCCATGGCTCCTGAGTCACGGGCTTCCTGAAATACGACATCTGCAAAGCGGTGAAGCAGTCCTCGCGGCGCAGCTTGCCATCTGGGAGCTGACGAATCAGGGAAAGTTCACCGTCAACGAATACCTCTCCGGCTGGGAGGACATGACCACGCCGGGATGGCGGAACTATCTGAGAAAGGTTACGAACGCCGACGTTTCCCGCGAGCCGCTGACGGAGGATTCGGCGGCGAATGTTGCGGGGCTGTACCGGTATCTGTGCAGCCTGAAACGGGCCGCGCCGGGGTGCGAAACAGTGTCGGACGCGACGCTGCAAGACCCGGTTTACACAGCGGTTAAGGAGCCGGACGGCGGCTATACCGTCACGGTGAGGGTGGACATTCAGACGACGGTTGGGTCGCTGGACGCATTGACCCTCAGCGCCGACTGCGGCGGTCAGGTCAAGGAGCAGACCGTGACCGAGGCCGGAAGCTGCACGGTTTCCTTTTCCGGCCTTACGGACAGGCCGGAGGTGACGCTGGAGATCACCGGGACCCAGCACGGCGGCGACGTTTATCTGTTTGAGGGAGAAAACCACAGGCTGCTGGGGTTCGACGACAGCATATTGCCGGTTCATGGCAAGCTGCTGGTGAAAACCGGACTGCATTCTGAATATTACCGAATGCGCGGAAACCAGCGGCCTGCCGCTTGCCAATATCCGCTTTGACCTGTACCGCGCAGCGACCCGGGAGCAGCTGGAAAACGGGGATTTTTCCTCAGTTCCATATCTGACGAAGCGGCCATGAAGGATTATCGGACGCCCGGAAATCTTGTGACGATCCTGACCACGGACATTCACGGCCTTGCGTCCTATAATTTTACGGCGAACGATCAACCGGAGGGTGTGTATCTGGTCGTCCAGCGCACGGAAAGCGAAGCGGCAGAGGTTTCCGCGCCCTTTTTCTTAGTTGTTCCCGGAGTCGGCGGCGATGGCGGGAACGCTTACACTCCTGAATGTCAGGCCGACCGGCAAACCGGAAACCACGCCGGTCGCCGAAGTGAATGTAGCCGAAATGGCTGCACCAGCGGCAGCTTTGACGTGGGGCAGTTACATACATGGATTCTGCGGGCCAGCGTCCCGGCAGGCATCCGGGCAGCGCAAAAGTACACCATCACAGGCAATTTTGACGAGCCGGAACGAAGTGACGCAACATTCTCGGTCATGCAGTTTTCTTCTGCTGACGGAGATTTAGTTCCTAAAGGGAAATTTCCGGCTTAAAAATGGGAAAGTTCTCGACAAACTGAAAGTTGTTTTACTTACGTTCCATAAATCCTATGATTGAAAAAATCAATCCTACAATTCCAATTCCAATAGAGAGTAGCTCCATTCCTGATGAGCAAAGAGTAATTACGATAGCAAAGAGTAATATTGCAATACCTAATCCGATTTTTTTCACTGTAAATCCCTCCTTTGAAAATTCCGATTTGTTTCTCAATTTCGTATTCAAATTATACCATAAAACTTGTGAACAATTCTACCGCAACTTTGGACTGTATGAGAAAAGTCCGGACGGTTTTCTGCCCGGACTTTCTCACTCAATCATAAATCAATTCCGCTTTCACAATCTCATCTGCCTGTGCCTTGCAAGCGTTCATCTGCCGCACCCATTCCAGGAGGTGTCCTCGTAATCGACATGTATGTTAAACTGAATCTGGACGACTTCAATTTGGGGATATTCGGTGAGGATTTGATCAAGGACCTCGGCTTTATCGTGGAAGGAAATGCCGAAATGGCGAATTTTTTAGCGGCAGCCGGTGCCCTCGTCCCGCAGTTCCATGACCGTTTCATAGGCGTGCATCTGCTTGTACTTGGCAAACAAATCCTTATTCTGGGCGTGCATCAGGTAGAAATCGAAGTACTCCACGCCGCAGGCCTCCAGCTGCTTCTGGAAGAAGGGGACGGATGTCCTCGTTTTTCTCAATGTAGTGGCCGGACAGCTTGTTGGTCAGAATGTACGCCTCCCGGGGATAACGGGAAGTCAGGCACTTTTTCAGCGCGATCTCGCTCTGGCCGTCAAGATAGCCGTGGGCGGTGTCAAAATAGTTGAAGCCGTTCGCGAGAAACATGTCCACCATTTTGGCGGTTTCTTCAAAATCCACTTCCTTGCCCTTCATGGGAAGGCGCATACAGCCGAAACCAAAATTTTTCTTCACTTCGTCAAAACAGGATTGCATATTGGGATTCCTCCTTGATTTCCCGGTATTTTTCATATACCACAAGTATATCATCCGATAGTAACAATCGGTCAATTGGCAATTTCTACAAATATTGCGGCGGGTTTTCTATGCGGCCTGCTTTGTTTTAGCAATTTTGCGGATCAGACTTTCGTGCATGACGGCCATGAGCACCAGAATCACCAGCAGATACGCAGGCAGCAGCGAAACGGAAATATGCTGGGCGAGCAGACCAAACAGCGGCGGCATCAGGCAGGTGCCCACATAGGCGCAGGCCATCTGAACGCCGATGATTGCCTGAGACCTGTCCGCACCGAAATGCGCCGGGGTTGAGTGGATGATGCAGGGGGTAGATCGGCGCGCAGCCAAGGCCGATAACAACAAAACCCACCAGAGAAGCGGTCGCCCCGAGGGGCAGGAACAGAATAATCACGCCGCACCCGATCAGCCCCTGCCCGAGACGAACCATCTGGGTATCGTTCAGCTTCATGGTGACAAAGCCGCTGATGGCACGACCAGCGGTAATGCCGATGAAGAACATACTGGCGAAGGAGGCGGCAGTCTCCGGGGACGCCCTTGTGGAGCGTCAGGTAGCTGCTTGCCCACAGTCCGGCGGTCTGCTCCACGGCGCAGTAGCAGAAGAAGCAGGCCAGAACCTCTTTCACGCCGGGAATCCGCAGGATTTCTTTCAGGGAAAGGGGATTCGCTTCCGTCTCGTTTCCCGAGGTATCCACGACCTTGGGGCGCTTCTTCCAGAGTGGCAGGCTGAAAAATGAGCACCACGGTCAGCACCAGCTGAATCACGGAGATGGTGCGGTAGCCTGCGTTCCATGTGCCGCCGCTGGTCATGACATAGCCCATGATGTACGGGCCGGAGGCGGCGCCCACGCCCCACATGCAGTGCAGCCAGCTCATGTGCTTGCTCTTGTAGTGCAGCGCCACGTAGTTATTCAGGGAAGCGTCCACGCTTCCCGCGCCCAGCCCGTAGGAACCGCCCACAGGCAGAGTTGCCAGAAGGCATTGCTGACGGAAAAATCCCCACAGCGCCACGGCGGTCATGGCCACGCTGACGGCCGTGACCTTCCCCGTACCCAGCCGCCGGGTCAGCCGGTCGCTTTGCAGGCTGGAAACGATGGTTCCCAGCGCAACAATCATGGAAATGATACCGGCATAGGAAACCGGCACATCGAGCTGGGGATATATGGTCGGCCACGCGGAACCGAGCAGGGGAATCCGGCAGTCCCAGACTGATGAAGGACAGATAAATGATGATGAGCAGAAGTTGAAACATGGTAAAAACCTCCGGGCTTCTCTTATATCTTGGGCAGCACCGCACAATTCAGCAAGAAGTCTCAGACAGGATTTTTGTTCCAATTCAAAGTTCCGAAAATGGAGGAATACTGTATGTATTTCCCATTTTCGGAACTGCGGAAGTGGAGCAAAAAGACGGCTGAGACTCGCAGACGCAATTGTGCAATGTTGCCCCTTTGTATAATACAGCCGAAACGCGCTTGACGCAATCGCTATACCGCCGTATAATATAACAAAACAGACAAGGAGCGCTTTTATGGGACTTCAAAATTGCGGACTGAACATTGACGCGGCCAGACGGGAACTGAATCCTCACGGGACGTCGGAATTTCCCTGCGCCGGGTATTTGTGCCGTCTCAGCAACCTTCCCACGGACGCTATCATCTGGCACCGGCACGAGGAGCTGGAGATCATTTACATTCAGGAAGGCACAATGAAGCTGCTGGTTCCCGGCGAGGAATACCATCTGGTGAAAGGGGAGATTGCCCTCATCAACAGCGACATCCTCCATTACGTCATCGGCGACCCATTCTGCGAGCTGCACTCCGCCGTGTTTTCCCATGTTCTGGTTTCCGGCGGAAACACGACCGCCTTTTACAAAAAATATGTCTACCCGCTGCTGGCGTTTCCCGGCTTCACGGTCTGGCGCACGGGGAGACAGGATTTGGCCGAAGACTTTCAGGCTGCTTTTTTCCGCGCTGGAAACGGATGCCTTCGCCTGCGAGTTTACGGTCAGGGAGCGGCTTTCCAGAATTTTGCTGAGCTGCTTTCAGGCGTTCGCGCCCCAGCTTCCCACCCAAAGGTCAGAAAAATACGGACACCGTCCGCATTGAAAGAATGTTGGAATATATCCATACCCACTATTTTGGGCCCCTCCAGCTCAGCGACATTGCGCAGACGGCCGACTTAAGCGAACGGGGTGCCTGCGGTGCTTCAACCGTACCATCGGCGATACGCCGGTGCAGTATCTATTGAAGCACCGGCTGCTGCGCAGCGCCGCAATGCTGCATTCCATGCCATCGGCAAGCATTGCGGAAATTTCGGCAAAATGCGGCTTCGACCACCCCAGCTATTACACCAAACAGTTCCGCCGCTTTTACCAATGCACGCCCAGAGACTACCGGAGTCAGCGCGTCTAGAAGGGGAGCGCGTCACCCGTTTTCCGGAAACTTGTCCCCGATATACTGAAATCTTGGCCCATGATAGCCGTCCCGGTCTACGGTCTCGTTCCACATGGCGGCGGGACGCACCCACAGGCCATACTCGCCGTACAGCGCGCGGTAGACCACCATCGGTTCCCGCGTCTCCGAATGGGTCGCGGTTCCGATGACCTCATAGAGTTTGCCCTTGAAATGCCGGTAAAGGCCAATTTTGATATCCATAATAGTACCTTTCTGAAGAAGCGCGCCGGAGAAACCTCCGGCGCGCAATATGTCGTTATCAGCCTGCCTTGGGAACGTTGTTGCCTCTTGCGGTCATGTCCACGACCATGTTGGGATCGAACAGGCCCCCTGTCGGTGAAACCGCTCTTTGTACCAGACCATAGTCTCGCCGGTGACCATCAGACGCTTCTGACGGACGTAGGTGTTGTTCACCTCGGTGCTGGGATCTTTACTGTTGGAAATGAAGTAGCGGAAACCGGTCTGATACATGACGTTGAAGGATGTGCCGGTGTAGTCGGAAAGGTCACTGGCCTGGGCGAAGACGAAGGTGTCCAGATCGCCGATAATGGGCTTGATCTGCTGCGTCCAGCTCTGCAGGTCGGCGGTAATGCCTGCGGAGTTCATATCCCGGTACTTGCCGTTTTCGTAGGTGTAGCAGGCCAGACGGTAGCCCTTGGCTTTCAGCGCTTCCACGATGGCAATGGCGCCGGCCTTCTCCTGCTCATAGAAGTCGTTGCCCTTAGTGCTGACATAGGAGGTGTTGCAGCGGTAGCCGAAGATGCCCTGACTGCCGGTCACGGCCAGAAATGGCGCGGGCACCGCGATAGGAGAAGTCAGGATGGGCTTTGATGAAGTCCTCCAGAATGGGGACAAAATCGTAATTGCCGGTCAGGGTGTTATTGGAGCTGTCGATATACTGAGCCTTGATATCGCCGTTTTCATCCAGAACCAGCTTGTTGGCAAAGCCCGCGCCGCCGGCGTCGGCCACGCCGTCGTTGTTGCTGTCAACCATGTACTCGAAGTAGTTGACCATGGTCTCGGTGAGCATAAGAGGCTTCTTCCCCTGAGGGGAGGAAAATGGACTTGGCCTCGAACTGATCGGTGCCGGAAACGGTCTGCCCGACGCTGACGAAGTCGTCAAAAATCCACCAGCACGTAGTTGTTGGCGTAGAGCTGCTCCAGAATCTTGGAGAACTCGTCGATGGTGACAAAGTTCTGATTGTACTTTCCGCCCAGCTCCTTATCGTTGAAGGCACGGGCAGGGTCGGCGATCAGCACATGGAAGCTGAGGTTGGGAATCTGGGAATAATCCTTGTACTCAACCAGAGAATTCATTGCGTTGACGTACTCCGCGCGCTTTGTGCTCATATCGGGGTAGTTTGCAATATCCGGGAAGGAATCCAGCTTCTCAATGGCACCCTCGTAATCGTAGTTGGCGGCCAGCTCGGCGGCCTCGTCCATAATCCGCTGATATTCTTCCTCCGCCGCTTGGGCATTGCTGATAGAAGCCTGAATCTCATTCTGCTTGATGGCGTCGTTGACCCGCTTCTTCTCAATGGCGTTGGAGATCGCGCCGATGACGAAGGGAGAGAGAATCAGAATCAGACACACGCAGGCAATCAGGGGGGCAGATAGACCTCCTTGAAGATCTGTGCCTTGGTTTTCCTGCGCCGACGCCGGGGATTGGCGGGGTCAACAGGTGCTTCCAGCGCTTCCTTAGTCGTCAGGGGAGCAAAGTAAAGGTCATACAGCTTGGTGAAGACGTTGGGCTTCGCTTCCTTCGGCTCCTTTGGCTTGCGCTCGCGGGGCGGTTTGGAGGCCTTTTCAGGCTTTTCCTTCCGGCGGCGGGCAGGCTTGTCCTCGACTTCCTCATCCGGGTAGTCGTCTTCATCCTCCGGCTCGTCATGGAAATCGGCATCATCCTCCGGCGCGGACTGGAAGTCGGAATCATCCTCCGGTGCGGCCTGCGTCTGATCGTCCTCGTCGTCCAGAAATTCCGTCCCATCAAAGTCCGAGTCGTCCTCCTGCTTGTTGGTGCCGAAATCGTCATGCTCCTGAGAATTGCGGCGAACGGCCTTGGGGGACAGAATATCGTCCAGATCAAGCTCGTCAACGGTCTCATCGGAATCATCGTCCAGACCCAGACCGCTGAGATCCAGCTCGTCGTCGTATCCGTCGGCGACGGTTTCATCCAGCTTGTCACCGCCGGAAGGCACGTCGTCAAACTCGGAAAGATCTATATCTGCGCCGTCTTCGCCGTCCAAAAATGCCTTGGGGTCGAAGTCGTCATCATCGAAATGGAAATCCATGTCGAAATCGTCCTTAGCCATAGTTCATCCCTGCCTTTATGGTATAGTCAATAGTATTCTACCATCGACAAAGAAAACAAAGCAAGGGAAATCGGAAGAAAAGGTAAAAAAGAGAAACAGGTCGAAACCGCGGGGTTCCGAGCGATAAAGCAAACGCGCGGACTTCCCATAGTTTCGGTGGAAAGTCCGCGCATGGAAAAATCGATAAAATTATACGTAGCGGATGGAAATTTCGCCGAAGCTGGCATCGCAGTTGACGTGGATGACCTCTGCCGCATCGTCATCCGGCGCGCCGGAAACCGATACGCTTGCAAACGCGGCGCTCTTGGTCGGCTCCACCCGGAAGCGGCCGGGGACAATCAGCACCAGCTCGCCGAAAGCGCAGTTCAGATCGACGGTGCAGTTTTCGCCGAGATGCTCACATTTCTGAAGATCAACGGACAAACTGCCGAAACTCACGTCCGCACTGCCGCCCAGCGTGGGCAGGAGGATGGTGTAGTGGTTCTCGCCGAAGGCTGTGTCGCAGTCAAAGAAATTGCCGGTGCAGGTGCAGTGTTCTTTGCGGCCGCCGTTTCTGGTGGGGTGGAAGGAAAAGCAGCCGCTGTTGTGCGTGCCGTTTTTCGACTTGCGAAGAGTGTCCACCAGCAGACTGCCGCCGAACAGCAGCAGAAGAACCGGCAGAAGAAACGCCCGCCCCAGTCGGAAGGGGGCAAAGTTCAGATTGCTCATCAGAAAATACAGTCCGAACAGGGAGCAGCCCAGCCGGAAGAAGGAAAATCGGGGAAACAGCCCGAAAATGCCGAACACCAGAAGCGCCGACGGCCAGACTACGTCCCAGAGCTTCGCGTGGAAGTTCAGAAGATAGGATGTCAGCATGATGCCGCCCACCAGTAAAATCCAGATGGCAAGGCCGATGCCGCCTTTCTTTCCGTCGTCCAGAGACAGTTCCCATGTCATTTCCGGATGTACGTCGTTTTCTTCCCCGTCCGCCGGGACGATCTCGGCAGGGGTGAACCTCTTCCGTTCGACCCCAGCAGCTCGTCAGTGGAGATGCCGAAAATCTCCGCCAGCTTCGGCAGTGCGCCGATGTCCGGTCAAGACTGGTCATTTTCCCATTTGCTCACGGCCTGCGCGGGTGACGCCCATCAGCTCCGCAAGGGCGTCCTGAGTCAGTCCCAGACGCTTGCGGTGGAAGACGATCCGCTTTCCCAATGTTTCTTCCATATTCTGTTGATCTCCTTTTCCTTAAATGAAGTACACGGCAGGGCGTTTTGCCTTGCCGGAAGGGTATCAGTCGTTGCAACTGCCTATATCATGCCATAACCGGGACGAAAAAAGCTATAAAATGTTCGTTAATATGGGAAGAATTTTTCCCAACCGGCGGTTGAAATGGACTCAACCACTGGTTGTGGGCGGTTTTTGCTTGCAATAACGGCTGGAATGTGGTATCCTTTTCCGTAGAAAACGGAGGGAATGACATGGAAAAAATAACCAGCTTTACCATTGACCACATCAAATTGCAGCCGGGGCTGTACGTCTCCCGGAAGGATAAGGTTGGGACGGAGACGGTGACGACCTTCGACCTGCGCCTGACGAAGCCAAACGACGAGCCGGTGATGAACACCGCCGAAGTCCACACCATTGAGCATCTGGCGGCAACCTACCTGAGAAACGAGCCAGCATGGAAAAAGACAAGGTGCTTTACTTCGGCCCCATGGGCTGCCGGACGGGTTTTTACCTCCTGCTGACCGGGGACTACACGTCCAAAGACGTTGTTCCGCTGGTGCTGGACTGCTTCCGCTTCATCCGGGACTACCGGGGAGAGGTGCCGGGGGCAAGCCCGAAGGATTGCGGCAACTATCTGGACATGAACCTGTCCATGGCAAACTATTGGGGCAGAAAATACGCCGCGCTGTTGGAGAACATTGACGACAGCCGGCTGGTTTACCCGGAATAAGGAGAAAACAATGACGAAATTAGGAATTATTGGCGCGATGGATGTGGAGGTTGAAACACTGCTTTCCGAAATGGAGCAGGTGGCCTCCACAAAGAAAAGCGGGCAGCACCTTCCACGAGGGCGTGCTGATGGGACTTCCCGTGGTTCTGGTGCAGTGCGGCGTGGGCAAGGTCAACGCGGCGCTGTGCGTGCAGATCCTCTGCGACTGCTTCGGCGTGACCCATCTGGTGAACACCGGTATTGCCGGTTCCCTTTGCGCCCAGCTGGACATCGGCGATCTGGTGGTGAGCCGGGACGCCATGTACCATGACTTTGACTGCATCCATTTCGGCTATCCCTTCGGCAAGGTTCCGGGGATGGATGTCATCGCGTTTCCCGCCGATGACACGATGCTCAGCTACGCCTTTGCGGCGGCGGAAGCGGTAAATCCCGGTCACACCCGGGTGGGCAGGGTCGCCAGCGGCGACCAGTTCGTAGCCGACCCAGCGGTGAAGGAAAAAATCGTGGCAAACACCCAGGGACTGTGTACGGAAATGGAGGGCGCGGCCATCGCCCAGACGGCTTACCGCAACAGCGTTCCCTTCGTCATCCTCCGCGCCATCTCCGACAAAGCGGACGACAGCGCGGAAATGGACTATCCCACATTTGAAAAAATCGCCGCCCACCGCTGCGCCGAGGTCACCTGCAGGCTGGCAAAGCATCTGCATGAAGCGGAAATGATGAATTGATTGTATTCTCCGGGGAAAGCTACCTCCGGAGGGATTCAACATGACGGAAAAACAATACGGCGCTCTGGTGGCGCGGATGGCGCCAAAATCGCCCATGTGGCGCGACTGCCTGAACGCTTTCTGGATTGGCGGGCTGATCTGTGTGGTCGGGCAGATATTCACGAACTGCTACGGCGCCTGGGGGACTGGAAAAGCAGGACGCCGGTACGGCCGCGTCCATGACGCTGGTGGCGCTGTCCGCGCTGCTGACGGGTCTGAGCGTACGACGACATCGCCAAGCATGCGGGAGCCGGTACGCTGGTGCCAATCACGGATTTGCCAACGCCATCGCCGCCCCGGCCGTGGAGTTCAAGACCGAAGGCTTCGTGCTGGGCGTGGGCGCAAAAATGTTCACCATCGCGGGGCCGGTGATCGTGTACGGCCTGGCCGCAAGCGTGGTGTATGGGTTTATTTACTGGCTGTATACGATTCTATAGAAGAGGCGCTGTCATCCGAAGTAAGATGACAGCGTTTTTCATTCCCGCGCAAAAAAGCGTTTTTGAAAAAATTCGCCGTATTATGGGTATGACCGGTCAAAAAAGGAACGAGGTGACGCCCGTGAAGGATAAAGCCGTGATCGAAGCAATCGCCCGCCGGGACGAGCAGGCGGTGAGCGCGGTCATCGATAAATACTCCCGTCTGCTCTTGGCCGATTGCCAGCGCGGTGCTGGAGAAGGTCGGGTGCGCTCAGGATGTGGAGGAATTGTCGCGGACACGTTCATCTACCTCTGGAGCACCCGAAAATTCGACCCCGAAAAGGGAAGTCTGAAAAGCTGGCTGTGCATCGTGGGCGAGAAGCCGCGCCATTGACCGCTTTCGGGAGATTACCCGCCGGGGCGTGCTTCCGCTGGAGGAGGCCGTACTGGCGCAGACCCTTGGTCTACAGGAGGAAGCCATGCGGCAGGAGACCCGGCGGGAACTGCTGGAAACGGTGAATTCTCTGGACGAGCCGGGACGGGAAATTCTGGTGCGGCGGTATTATTACGACCAGAAGCCGCGGCAGATCGCGTTGGCATTGGGAATGACGGTGAAGCAGGTGGACAACTCCCTGTACCGCAGCAAGCGTCTGCTCAGGGAAAAGCTGTCGCAAGCTTGGGGAGGTGCGGAATGAATCGATTTACCAAGAATAATTTACGTAATATCCGGCAGACATTTGAAGAAAAAACCGGTGTGAATCTGAATGTAGAAAGCCGGGTATCTCCGAAGAAAACAAAATATCTGCTGTTGGCGGCGGCGCTCTGCGCGCTTCTGCTGGCATCCTGCGCCCGGACGCTGTTTTCGGGGCTTAACGGAGACGATCTGTCCCTGAAAGGAACCTATCTTGGGGACGGGATCGTTTCCATAGAGGTGGTGAACCGGTCTGATAAGGCGCTGGAATTCCAGAAGCAGGTGAAGCTCATGGGCTGGCGGAACGGGGAAGTGGAGCCTTTGTCCGGAGGAACGGTGCGCGTCGAGAATACCCGCTTCCCGGCGCACTCCGGCGGCACCATGCTGGTGGATTTGTCGGAAGCCTACGACATCAAGGCACTGGAAAACGGCACATGGGGGACGCTGGAGGAGAGCGGTTACTATCTGGTCCTGACAAATCATGATTTCCTGTTCGGCCACGACTGGATGTGTTTCTTCTACTTTTCTGAGCCTGCGGAGGAAATAACGCCAACAGAGCCGGAAACGCCGCCTGAACCTGCACCGGCACAGAATCTGGACGGCATTACCGACGATCTGAAATCCTACTTCGAGGACACCTATCTGGACGAACCGCCGACAATGACACAGGCGCATTTCGAGTATCAGCAGAAGGTGCAGGAGCTTCTGGCGCAAACGAATGGGACGCTCGTTCACCCCGGTCGCCCCTATGTTTTCGTCCAGACACCCCGGGAACAGGTGTTCGACGAGACGCTGCCCATGGACATTCAGTATCAGGTTGTGATACAGCAATACCATTCCCTTTGACGCATTCAACCGGATGGTGGGCGCGGCATTTTTCCGGAACGGGCAGCGACCAGTCCCTGCAAATCATGGCGGCGCTTCCGGAATATCAGGGGCAGACGGACGGCGGGCAGTGCATCCCGGTGGTTTACCTGTTCGTGTACGAACGTGCCGCGCTGACGGCGGAGAACCCGTATGCGTTCATCTATGGAAACATCATCCCGTTTTCCCGGATGGAGCAGGACAAGGTGTACGAGGACGACCGGTACGTGATCTACGACATGACCGACCTGTTCTACACCGATCTGATGCGTATCTGGACGATTTCGTGAGCGTTATGAAGGGCAAAGTTAGTCTGTACTTTGACGAACAGATTCGCCGCCGGGTGCATAATGTGTACGATTATTTTTCCGGGACGCGCAGACGCTTCCCGGACTGATCGAAAATCATCAGGCGGAGATGGAGACCATGGGGCATAACGGATAACAAATCATCCCACTTTCTGAATAATAGCGGCGGGCGACAGCATTCTGTGCTGTCGCCCGCTTGCAGCCGAACAGCAAGATTCGGCCGGATTTGCTGTTCGCTCAGTATTCTTTTCTAAGATAAATATAGACGGTCACAGGACAGGAAACGGCAAATGCAAGCAGCGCACACGCAAAAATAATTGCGCTGCCTGAGATCACCTGCGTTTCCGTCATGGGGGAGGGGAACAAAGTGTTTATCAGAGCTGTAAGTCCCACAACAAGCCCGACCCGCCCAGTAGGCTGATAACTAAAAATACCTCATTCCGTTCTTCTCCACCCGCAAAAAACAGCGGGAAAAAGATAGCCCCATAAACAGACTGATTCCAACGCCCGCCGTAAACAGCAGAAAAATGTCTGTATTTCTGTCAAAAGGAAAACCATGCAGCAGGATGGACAATGCCGCTCCAATTCCGGCAAAAATCATTCCAACAATCAACCACATCAACAAACTCAGAAAATAACTTTGCACAATGGCAGACCGCTTTACAGGTGCGGTGAGCTTGTATTTGCTCCATTTTCCTGTGCTTTTCTTTTCGCAGGCTCGCAATCGAATTGAAGGAGAACCCAATCATGGAAAGCAGCATATAGCCAATCATCAACAATGTACTCTTTTGCCAACGGCGACAGCAGAAACACCCGATAAAAGCATGATAATGGCAAAGACTTTCGCATTGGAAAACGCCGCATAGTAATTATTCCGCATGAGTCCTTTCATACCCGTTCCCCTTTACCAACAGCAGCATGATTTCATCCACAGAAACATGGTCTACCACAACGTCCTTGTACTTTTTCTGCGCGGATTTCCGTCAGAAACCAGTACGTCTATTTGGAAAATCACGCTTCCGATAGGGCAAGAATGTCTTTCGGGTCCAATGCGAGAAACTGACTTTCCTTACAGCGCATGACCGCATAGTTATATGCCAGATCGGTTTTTTGGATACGGTCATAATGAGGTTGCCATTTGGATAAAGGTGATGTAATCCGCAA
>VOFC01004954.1_pt1 | contig 23835 bp, 36 predicted proteins | sample 5384161 | NCBI WGS metagenome assembly VOFC01 (sample SAMN12384722, study PRJNA508395) | human gut metagenome | isolation source: healthy gut B | host: Homo sapiens | reverse complement strand
TAGAAAAATATCCGTTTGTTCAGTGTGGAATTTGATAAGGGAAATATTCAAATTTACTGCTCAACGGAGAGTCATGCAACTACCATGGAAGATTATTTGCAGAAGGTAACGCATATCGTTCAGACCGAAAAAAAGTAATTCATAAAGAAGCTACTATCAAAATGCTACGGGTATTGTCCGGGGATAAAAACGTGGATGATACCGAAGAAATCTTAAAAGGATTAGATATTGCAGAGGAGGATGAGAAGATCAGCATGTGTGAATTGTTTGACCAGTATACGAGACGAGGAATTTCAGAAAAGGAAGCAGAAGAACAGATGAAGCTTTATTGGTAAAAAGATATTGACTTTTATTTCTTACTATGCTAAATATATACTATACCTACTGGAACAGTAGGAATATAAAATATAGTATTATACATAGACATAGGAGGAGAAAAAGATGGCATTTGCAGCAGAGACCATATGTGTCCAGGGAAGTAATGAGAGAAAGGATCAGTTTGGCGCCATCAGCATGCCAATTTATCAGAATGCGGCATATGCGCATCCGGGACTGGGGCAGAGTACGGGATATGATTATTCCCGTTGCAGCAACCCCACCAGGAGACGAAGTGCAGAAGACGGTTGCTCTGTTGGAGCAGGGAACGGAGGCACTGGCATTTTCTACGGGAATGGCAGCGATCACTGCAATGATGGAAATCTTTTCTCCCGGAGATCATCTGATCGCTACGGATGATCTGTATGGCGGTACATTAGAGACTGTGGAATACGATCAGTCATAAGAACGGAATATCAGTAGATTGTGTGGATACTTCAAATGTGGAGACTGTGAAGGCAGCGATCCGTCCGGAGACGAAAAGGCGATTTATTTAGAGACTCCTCCAACCCTATGATGAAGGTCGCAGATGTTCAGGCAATCGCAGAATTGGCACACTCGCATGACTGCCTTCTGATCGTTGATAATACTTTTTATCCCCGTATTTTCAGAAGCCGCTTACGTTAGGTGCGGATATTGTAGTGCACAGCGGTACGAAATACCTGGAAGGACATAACGATACATTATCCGGATTCCTGGTAGTGAAGGGATGATGCCTTTGTATCAGCAGCTGAACAATAATATCTACAAGACTACAGGAGCCTGTCTCTCTGCGATTGACAGCTGGTTGGCTGTTACTCAGCGGGATCAAGACACTGGCAGTCCGCATGGAACAGCACCAGAAGAATGCTCTGGCCATCGCACACTGGCTGGAGCAGCGGCCGGAAGTGGAGAAGGTATATTATATCGGACTGGATTCCAGACCGGATAAGGAACTGATCGACAGACAATGCAGCGGATACGGCGGAATGATTTCTTTCCGATTGAATTCTGCGGAGAAAGCTGTTAAAATCTTGGAGAGCGTGAAGCTGATCCGCTTTGCGGAGAGTCTGGGAGGCGTGGAAAGTCTTCTGACCTATCCAATGAAGCAGACACATGCAGATGTACCCGTAGAGGTACGAGAGGCATTGAGTGGACGAGAAGCTTCTGAGAATGTCCGTTGGAATTGAGAATATTGACGACCTGCTGGAAGATTTAGAGCAGGCATTTGCTTAGTGTGGGTTAACCTGGTATACATAGTAGTTCAGCCAGCTCTGTGGAAAGCTTCACAGAGGGCTGGCAACGATGCGACGTGTCAGGGCGTGCAGAAGGTCTGGAAGAATGCATGCGACCGATAAAATTTAATCTGCAGCCTGGAGCCACAGGCAGAAAGTTTGCAGGTTGACGAAAGGTAAGTGAATTCGTATGACTACATATAATTTTGATAAGATTACGAACCGGAAGGGAACGAACTGCCTGAAATATGATTTTGCTGTGGAGCGGGGAAAGCCAGCGGAGGTACTGCCCCTGTGGGTTGCGGATATGGATTTCCAGGTATCCGAAGAGATCACAAAAAGTCTTCATGCTGCGGTAGAGCATGGAATCTACGGCTATACCCAGCCGAAGGATCCTTATTACAATGCTATCATGAACTGGATGGAGAGGAATCATAATTGGAAGACGGAGCGGGAATGGATCGTGAAGACCCCGGTGTGGTATTTGCACTCAGTGCAGCGGTTAAGGCATTTACTGATCCGGGAGATGCTATACTGATTCAGAATCCGGTGTATTATCCGTTTACTAATATTATCCGTGACAATGACCGGAGAGTAATAGACAATACATTGATCTATGAGAAAACGGCTGGACAGAGCGGAGAGAATGGATACCGGATTGATTTTGAAGATTTTGAGCGTAAGCTTGAGCAGGAACATGTAAAACTGTTTATTCTGTGCAATCCCTCATAACCCGGTGGGCAGAGTGTGGACGGTAGAGGAACTGCAGCAGCTGGGAGAGATCTGCCTGCGCCATCATGTGATCGTAGTCAGTGATGAAATTCACAATGATTTTGTATATCCCGGTTTCGAACATACGGTGTTTGCCAATGTGGATCCCCGTTTCGCGGAGTTCACCGTGACCTGTACGGCGCCTAGCAAGACCTTTAACCTGGCTGGGACTTCAGATATCCAATATTTTTTATCCCGAATGAAAAGCTGCGTAAGGCATTCAAAACAGAAATTGACAGAACCGGCTATGATGAGCCTAATGCTTTAGGTGTGGTGGCATGTGAGGCAGCTTACCGTGCGGGCGAAGACTGGCTGGATCAGTTGAGAGCTTATTTGCTTAGAATCTGAATTTCTTACGGAATTTTTTACAGGAGAAGATTCCACAGATTCATCTGGTGGAGCCGGAAGGTACCTATCTCGTATGGCTGGACTGCAGTGAGTTGGGAATCACAGGTAAGGAGCTGGATCAGTTCATCGTGGACAAAGCAGGACTTTGGCTGGACGGAGGATCCATGTTCGGACCCAGCGGATCCGCTTTTCAGCGCGTGAACATCGCCTGCCCCCAAGCTACGCTGGAGCTAGCCTTGAATAAGTTAAAAGCAGCGGTGGATAATTTGAAATGAGGATTCGAGCGGTTTCGCGAGACCGTTCCGGAGAATGATATTTATTGACAGATTCACGAGACCGTTGCGGAGTATGATATATATTGACAGATTCACCAGACCACTCCGGGGTATGAGATACATTGACAGATTCGCGAGACCGTTCCGGAACAGGATAATATTGCCGGAAATATGGTATATTTTTACAATGTTGTCCATATACTGTAACATGTCAGGCCATTCATGATAGATTATGATAGTTCCTACGGAACCTGTGATCCCTGATGAATGGCCATGCTTTTTCGGATCACGCGGTGGGAAGCATGATCCACGGATCCATAGGATTGCCATCAGGGAAAGGAGCACACAGTATATGCCAAGAGGACAGAGAAAATCCCTGGAGGAAAAGATCCAGGAAAACAGGGAGTTGATCAATGCGTTAAATATCCGCATGGAATCAGAACAACGTGAGTTAGAAGAATTGTTTGAACAGAAGAAGCGTAAAGAACTGGAAGCGGTGAGTGACATCATCGAAGATGCCGGTCTGGCACCGGAGGAAGTCACGGAAGTCTTACAACAGTATATTGAGAGCCGCAGGGCAAATGCATCATAATAGCATATTGTGAAAGTTTATCAGAAGGACCGGACGAACCGGTCCTTTTTAGCTGTATAGAAAATGATAGGATTGTTTACCTTTAATTAAGAAATAGAGTCAATGTCAAGAGAATTTTTTAGGTAGGGAATTATTGATTTAGAGGAAATATTGTGTAATGATCTGCTGCACCTGATCCGTGGAAATGGGGCATTTGCTTGTCTCATAAGTGGTGATCAGCTGCATGGATGGGAAGATTCCGTTATAGCAGTAGGTTTTTCAGCTTGTTGCAGGCAGTATCACAATAAGGCGCATTATCCATCATACCGAAATGCTCCCAGTAGAAGATTTTATTCGTAACCGGATGTAAAATCGTAAAATCCGGATAAGCCGTGAACTCCCTTTTAACGGCAGCGCCTTCATAGCGATAAGGGATTTGGTTGGTATAGAGCAGATTCGATATGATAACTTCAGATTTTGAGCGGACTTTATGCCCGGCCAGCGTGGTATGGATCAGATTTTCCGGATGAGAAGGATTGGTTTCATAGCTCTCCGCACGCCATTTCTGCGCAGACACCGGAAGCTTGTCCTTTGCAAAATAGCTTTGCAGTAATGGGTAATAAGGAGAAGACTCTGCCAACAGGTCAGAGGATGTCAGAGGCTTGGAACGATTGACTGCTGAATTCTTTTTTCATGGGATTTTATATAAAAATTGAGCAGGGAGAGTTCTTCTTCGGCTTCGGCAAGCAAATAAGGAATAGTATTTTTTAAAGCCATAACTTCCGCTAATGGTTTGATTTTTTTTAGATAAGTATTTCTGCTTCCCAGGTAATGAGCATATCCATTTTTGGTAGGAAGGAGATTGATAAATGCATAGTTCACCTTCCGGTAAGTTTGAAATTTTTTGCTTTAAATTTTTCTTGAAAGGACATTAATTGATTCAACTGAGTTTGCGTATTCATGGTTTGACCTCCTAAATAATTAATTGAATTTGTAGTTTCATAAAATCGAGGGAAATGAAGAATTTATGAAAAAAACAGGCAGATTATATGCGCTTTTGCTTATTTTTTTTTCATAGAAGCTTGCTTTTTGAAATTTTTTATGAAAAAATGGAGAGTATATGGTGAAAAATAGAATAAAATCAATGGAAAATGATACTTTTATGAAAAATAGATAAAGTCCTACGAAATCAGGGATATCCTACGAAATCAGGGATGTCCACGAAATCAGGGATTGTCCCACATGGCGTGTGTGACCTGCGTCCTGCATAGAAGCAAGAACACAGGCACAACACATAATATGGCTATCACAGATATAAAGTAACAAGTCACTTATTCCGCATCCTCGCCCTTTTTTCAGATTCTTATGGGCGGTGGAGAGCATGAGTTTGATTCGGTTGAGCTGGTTGACTTCGCTGGCGCCAGGATCGTAGTCGATAGCAACAATATTGGAGGAAGGATATGCCTTCCTCAGGGCCTTGATAACGCCCTTGCCCACTACATGGTTCGGCAGGCAGCCGAAGGGCTGGGTACATACGATGTTCGGTACGCCTTCCTTGATCAGTTCCACCATCTCACCGGTTAAAAACCATCCTTCACCGGTCTGGTTGCCGATGGATACGATCGGTTCCGCATAGGAGACGATCTTGTAAATGCTGGTAGGGGGATCAAAATACTTACTTTCTTCAAAAGCCTTCACGGCAGAACCGCAGGATATGTTCGATGGCCCAGATGCCCAGTGCGGAGATCTTCGCGGTCTTTTTGCTGGTGCCTAAGTGCTCTGCTTTGTAGATCTGGTTGTAGAAGCAGTACAGCATGAAGTCTAGCAGGTCGGGAACTACAGCTTCCGCCCCCTTCACTCTCTAACAGCTCCACCAGGTGATTGTTGCCGGCAGGAGAGAATTTCACCAGAATCTCACCGACCACGCCGACACGGGGCTTCTTGATATCCAGTGACCGGAATCGCATCGAAATCACGGATGATCTCACGGCACATTCTGCGGAACTTGCCTATACTGATAACCTTCGCAGAATACAAAATCCTGTACCTTCTTAAGCCATTTCTCTATGCAAGGCATCCACAGAACCCGGAGTTGCTTCATAAGGACGCATCCGGTAAACACAACGCATGAAGATGTCACCGAACTCTGCACCTACCGCGGCACGTAACAGCAGATCTGCGTTCAGGTGGAAGCCGGGATTGCTCTCGATACCCGCCAGGTTCAGGGAGATAACGGGGATCTGCTCCATGTCTGCTTTCTTCAGGGCACGACGGATGAAGCCGATATAGTTCGTCGCACGGCATCCGCCACCGGTCTGGCTCATGATAATGGCGGTCTTGTTCAGGTCATATTTACCGGAAAGCAGAGCTTCCATGATCTGACCTACAACGATCAGGGACGGATAGCAGGCGTCATTGTTAACATATTTCAGACCAACATCCACAGAGTGCTTGTTATCGTTGTCCAATACGACGAAATTGTAACCGCAAGCATTGAACGCAGGCTGCAAGATCTCAAAGTGGATCGGGGACATCTGCGGACAGATGATGGTATAGTCCTTACGCATCTCTTCGGTAACGGTACCTTCTCGATAGAAGAACGGATGTTGCGGTGCTTCCAGTTTCTTTTCATGGGACACGGATTGCAGACAACAGGGAACGGATACGGATACGGGCCGCACCCAGATTGTTGACTTCGTCGATCTTCAGGCAGGTATAAATCTTGCCGGAGCCAGAGAGAATGTCGTTGACCTGATCGGTGGTAACGGCATCCAGACCGCAGCCGAAAGGAGTTGAACTGGATCAGATCGAGATTCTCTCACCGTCTTTACATAGCTTGCGGCAGCGTAAAATCTGGAGTGGTACATCCACTGGTCGGAAACAATCAAAGGACGGTCCGGTTTTGCCAGATGGGAGATGGAATCCTCTGTAAGTACTGCCAGCCCGTAGGAAGTAATCAGTTCGGGATACCGTGGTTGATCTCCGGGTCGACATGGTAGGGACGGCCTGCCAGCACGATACCGCGCTTGCCGGTCTTGCGTAAGTATTCCAGAGTTTCTTCGCCCTTTTTCTCCATATCGTGACGGGCATTTGCCAGTTCCTGCCAGCCCTTTTCGCAGGCTGCGGCGATCTCGTGCGGCGGGAATCTCGGTGAATTCCTCCGTCAGTGCATCCGTTACTGTACCCAAATCTCTAAAGGACATGAACGGATTGCGGAAAGTGATCTCACCGCCGGCGATTTCCTCTACGTTATTCTTGATATTCTCAGAATAAGAAGTAACGATAGGGCAGTTGTAATGGTTGTTCGCATCTTCTCGAATCATTGCGCTCATAGAACAGCGCAGGATAGAAGATGAACTTAATACCCTGACGGATCAGCCAGGTCACATGGCCGTGCGCAAGTTTCGCCGGATAACACTCGGATTCGCTGGGGATGGACTCAATGCCAAGCTCGTAGATCTTGCGATTGGAGCTGGGAGAGAGCACAACGCGGTAGCCCAGTTCGGTGAAGAAGGTGAACCAGAACGGATAGTCCTCGTACATATTCAGTACTCTGGGGATACCTACCGACACCTCTGGCTGGCAGCCTCTTCAGCGGTCAGAGGTTCATAGTCAAAAAGCCGTTTGTTTTGTATTCGTACAGGTTCGGTATATTGTTCCATTTTTTTCTCTTTGCCCAGACCACGCTCACAGCGGTTGCCGGAGATGATACTGACGGCCGCCGGAGAAACGGTTGATTGTCAGACGACAGTTGTTGGTGCAACCTTTACATTTCGCCATGCTGGTCTCGAACTGCAGGTCGCATATCTTCTGATAATCCAGCATGGTGGTCACATAACCGTCCTCGTAATGCTCTCTGGCGATCAGTGCCGCACCGAAAGCACCCATGATACCGGCGATGTCGGGACGGATCGCCTCACAATTTGCAATTTTCTCAAAGCTTCTCAGAACGGCATCGTTGTAGAAGGTACCGCCCTGTACTACGATATTTTTACCAAGCTCTGACGCATCGGAGACTTTGATCACCTTAAACAAAGCATTCTTGATAACGGAGTAGGCAAGTCCTGCGGAGATATCTGCTACGGAAGCGCCTTCCTTCTGCGCCTGCTTTACTTTGGAGTTCATAAATACGGTACAACGCGTACCCAGATCGATAGGGTGTTCTGCAAACAGCGCAGCCTGGGCGAAATCCTGCACGCTGTAGTTCAGGGATTTCGCAAACGTCTCGATAAAGGAGCCACAGCCGGAGGAACAGGCTTCATTCAGCTGTACGCTGTCTACGGTCTGATTTTTAATCTTGATACACTTCATATCCTGACCGCCGATATCGAGGATACAGTCGACCTGGGGATCAAAAAATGCTGCAGCGTAATAATGTGCAACCGTCTCTACTTCACCGTCATCCAGGAGAAAGCAGCTTTCATCAACGCTTCGCCGTAGCCAGTAGAACAGGAGCGTACGATTTTGGCACCGGGCAGGAGGTTTTCATAGATCTCCTTCAGGGAACGGATCGCTGTCTCCAAGGGGCTGCCGTCGTTACTGGAATAAAAAGAGTACAGCAAAGGATCCGTCCTCACCCACCAGAGCGATCTTCTGTGGTGGTGGAACCGGCATCGATACCCAGGAAAGCCGTTGCCCTGATAGGACTGTAAGGATCACCGGTGGTCACGTGATGCTTACTGTGACGCTCCACGAACTCTTTGTGCCGCCTGAATCAAAACAGGGGCTCCATACGTTCTACTTCGAACTCCATTTTGATGTCGGAGGACAGCTTTTTCACCATGTTCAGACAGACTGATGCAGACTTCCTCCTTCGCATTTAGTGCGGAGCCAATGGCTGCGAACAGATGAGGAGTTGTCCACGTCAATGATGTGCTCGTCATCCAAATTTAAGGTACGGATAAAGGCAGCTTTCAGTTCAGACAGGAAATGTAAAGGCCCGCCCAGGAAAGCTACGTGACCGCGGATCGGCTTACCACAGGCCAGACCGGAAATTGTCTGGTTCACCACAGCCTGGAAAATAGAAGCGGACAGGTCTTCCTTGGTAGCACCTTCGTTGATCAGGGGCTGGATATCGGTTTTGGCAAATACACCACAGCGGGCAGCGATGGTGTAGAGGGATTTATAATTTTTCGCATATTCGTTTAAACCCGAAGCGTCCGTCTGGATCAGACTGGCCATCTGGTCGATGAATGAACCGGTACCGCCGGCGCAGATACCGTTCATACGCTGCTCCACGTTACCGCCTTCGAAATAGATGATCTTCGCATCCTCACCGCCCAGCTCGATGGCAACATCGGTCTTTGGAGCCAGTTCCTGCAGGGAAGTAGCCACGGCTACGACCTCCTGCGTAAAAAAGGAACGCCTAAGTGATTGGCAACGTCAGTCCGCCGGAGCCGGTGACGCTCATAATCGGAAAATAAAATATTGTGTTCTTCGTCCAAAATAGCAATCTTGACAGTGGTGGAACCGATATCTATGCCGAGAGTTGCGTATTTTTCCTGTGAATTCATGTGATACATCCTTCCTGATAAAATGCTGTAACTATTCAGTTTGAGTCTGGTCAATGATAGTGGACAGAGTTTTTTTAAATATGCATTTTTCAAATTCACAAAACTTTTTTCATTATACGACAAAAAACGATAAAACGAACGGTTTTAAAACGCTGTCGTTAAAATATTGTGTAAAGAAAAATTAAATAAATAGTAAAATTCTATAAACTTTTTTGAACGTGCGGTTTACTATTGTCCTGTGGATGTTACAATCTCGATAGAGGTAAAAAAAATAGGTAATTAATAGAAACGGAGAAACGACTTTATGAGCAAATTTGAGAAAAAATTCGGCAAATATGCCATTCCGAACCTCACACTCGTACTGATCATGTGCTATGTGGCGGGATATATCATCCAAATGGGAGCTGCAGGCGGTACGAACCTGCTGGGCTTTTTTTTGACACTGGATCCTTACCGGATCCTGCACGGACAGATCTGGAGACTGGTGACCTGGGTGATCGTGCCACCTGACAGTCTGGACATTTTTACGATCAGTTATGTTGTTTTTTATTACAGTTCGCTGGGGTCTACACTGGAGCGCACCTGGGGAACCTACCGTTACAATGTCTATATTTTTCAGGCATGCTGTTCACCATTATCCGGCTTTTCTGTGCATGGGAGTTCTTTACCTGCTCACCGGAGGTATGGCTGCGGAGGCCGCGTCTGTGCTATTTTTTTTACCGCATGGTTCTTATGCGTTCAGCACCTACTATATCAACCTGTCCATCTTTCTGGCGTTTGCCGCAACGTATCCGGATATGCAGGTACTGTTGATGTTCGTGATCCCTGTGAAGGTAAAATGGATGGGAATTCTGGATGCCTGTTTTGATGGTTTACTATGTGATTGTAGGCAGCCTGTTTACGAAATTTGCAATTGTGGCATCCTTACTGAATTTTTGTGTTATACTTTTACAGACTGCACGCAGTCGTATCTCGCCGAAACAGATGCACCGCAAGGCGCAATTTGAGAGAAAAAACAAACGAAGGCAGACTAAAGCTACGAGACATAAATGTGCGATCTGCGGCAGAACGGAAGAGGACGATCCGAATCTGGAGTTCCGTTTCTGCTCCAAATGTAACGGCAACTACGAATATTGCCAGTATCATTTATTTACCCATGAGCACGTAAAATGATAATAAGATTTGCAATATCCGTTACGGCATGACTGCTTGCAGGCAATGCCGTGCGGATATTAGCAAATCGAACAGACATGAGCAAGAAGGACGATAGTCCGATTGCGAATGGCTGTACACTTTCGGGAGTGCGAAGCACGGAGAAAGTGTATTATTGCAAGAGGCATACGCATGACTGCTTGCAGGCAATGTGCGAAGCACGGAGAAAGTGTGTTATTATAAAGGAGACCCTATATGAACAAAGAAGTATTATTTGCCAAGACCTTAGAGCAGGTCCGCAAGACCGCCAAAGAGCAGGGAACTGCATCAGCGAAGAACAGGTAAAGGAAGCCTTCGCGGAGCTTGACTTAAGCGGTGAACAATTGCAGATGGTATTTGACTATCTGTTAAAACATAAAATCGGTATCGGACAGCCTATGGATCCCGATGAATTCCTGACGGAGGAAGAAAAGGATTACTTACAGGAATATCTGGACGAGGTGGCGGAGTTACCCAACTACACTGATGGGGGAGAAGTTGGCATTTGCTATGTCTGCCATGGCGGGAGAGACGGATGCGCAGCAGCGCCTGATCGAATTGCATCTGGCGGATGTGGCAGAGATCGCAAAACTCTATGCCGGACAGGGTGTCCTGTTGGAAGATCTGGTGGGAGAGGGCAATCTGGCGCTTTCCTTCGGTGTGACCATGCTGGGCAGTCTGGAGAAGCCGGACGAAGTCGAGGGAATGCTCGGCAAAATGATCATGGATGCCATGGAAGAATACATTGCCGAACATGCAGAAAATTCCAAGATCGACAAGCGAGTGGAAGATAAGGTCAACAAGGTAGCGGATAAGGCCAGAGAACTGGCAGAAGAGCTACACCGCAAGGTGACCACGGAGGAACTGATGGAAGAGACCGGTATGTCCCGCAAGATGATCGAGGATGCCATAAGAATGAGCGGTTTCAAGATTGAGGATATCGACAACAATGCAAAAGACAGTTTATGAGAATTATAAATACAGCTTGCAGGATACGGCAAAGGTCTACATAGGCGCAAAATATACCTTTGCAGAGCTGCTGGATCAGGACGAGGTGGCGTTTAAATTCCGCCTGATCGTGGAACGCTATATTTTAGCGGAAAAAGAGGTGGATCCCCAGGATACGCTGGAGACTCATCTGTATTATCTGAAGCCGGACAGTTTTCTTGTGAAGATCTACGACCGGATCAAGGTCCGGGTGAAGATCAATATCATCGAGGAGAAAAAAGGGATCTTCGGCAGAGGGAAGAAGCGTTATGTGACGAAGGAATTGAACATCCGGGAACTGACCGCTATGACCCCGGAAGAAAAAAGAAGCAAAAGGGCGTCGTGATCCAGGAAATCTCCATGAGCAAGCTGGCACTGGCCGCGTTTTGACAGATTAAGCTCACCCACAGAAATCTACGTGGCTGCTTGCAGACAGCAGAGTGTTTCTGTGAGGGGAATTTAAGAAAGATTTAGAAAAGGGGACACATCAGAAATGAGAGTAGAAGATTTATCCACATATGAGATTATAGAGAAACGGCAGATCCCGGACATCAACAGCGTGACCTATCTGTGCCGTCACAAGAAGACCGGAGCAAGGGTGGCACTTGTATCCAATGATGACGAGAACAAGGTATTCTATATTGGTTTCCGCACCACACCCAATGATTCCACCGGTGTAGCCCATATTCTGGAACATTCCGTATTATGCGGCTCGAAGGAATTTTGAACACTTTCTTAAATGCCATGACCTATCCGGACAAGACTGTATACCCCGTGGCCAGCTGCAATGACAAAGATTTCCAGAACCTGATGCATGTCTATCTGGATGCGGTTTTTTACCCGAATATTTACAAAAAACGAATCTATTTTCCGACAGGAAGGCTGGCATTATGAGCTGGAAGGTGACAACGAGGAGCTGAAAGTCAACGGTGTGGTCTATAACGAGATGAAGGGTGCTTTTTCCTCTCCGGATGATGTGCTGGAGCGGGAGATCATGAATTCCCTGTATCCTCACACCACCTACGGCTGCGAATCCGGAGGTGATCCGGAAGTCATCCCACTGATCTGACGTACGAACAATTCCTGGATTTCCACCGGAAGTTCTATCATCCCTCCAACAGCTATATCTACCTCTACGGTAACATGGATATGGCGGAGAAGCTGACCTTTATCGACGAACATTATCTGTCTGCCTACGATGCCCTTAATGAGGTGGATTCCGAAGTGACGGAAGAGCGGCATTTACCACGCCGGAATCGTATTGTCAGGGAATGTCCCATCGGCGAGGGGAGAGGACGAGGAGGAGAATACCTACCTGTCCCAGAACTTCTGCGTGGGCAATAGTCTGGACCCGAAGCTTTACATTGCGTTCCAGATCCTGGACTATGCCCTGTGTTCCGCTCCAGGAGCACCCTTAAAACAGGCCCTGGTGGACTGTGGTGTGGGTAAGGATGTCTACAGTATCTATGAGAATGGTATCCGCCAGCCCTATTTCAGTGTGGTGGCGAAGGACACTTCCGTAGAGAAAGAACAGGAATTTTTACAGGTAACGGAAGAAGTGCTGAAAAAGCTGGTAAAGGACGGCTTCGACGAAAAGGCATTGCTTGCCGGCATCAATTATTATGAATTCAAATACAGAGAGGCGGATTTCGGTTCTTACCCCAAGGGACTGATGTACGGTTTACAGGTGCTGGACAGCTGGCTGTACGACGACAGACTGCCGTTCATTCACATCGAGGCGAACGAGACTTTGCTGAGCTTCGAGGGAAAGTGAAGACCGGATATTTTGAGGGTCTGGTACAGAAATATCTGCTGGACAATACCCATCGCAGCGTGGTGATCTTGCAGCCGAAGCTTGGACTTCTAGAAGAGCAGGAACAGAAACAGCGTGAGAAAATGGCACAGGTGAAAGCTGCCATGAGTCCGGAAGAGATCGAGAACGCTGAAGGAGACCTTCCGTAAGCTGACCGAGTTCCAGGAGAGCGAAGACGCAAAGGAAGATCTGGAGAAAATCCCTCTGTTAAAACGGGAGGATATGAAAAAAGAGGCGAATCTCCCGGTGAACGAGGTACGGAGTATTGGAGATACCACACTTTTGTATCATGATCTGTTTACCAACGGTATCGGCTATTTACGTCTGATCTTCAAACTGGATCAGATCCCCGGTAAATATTTCCCGTATATCGGCATTTTGAAAGGGCTGCCTTGGGACTGTTAAATACGGAGAACTATACTTATGGAGATCTCTATAATGAGATGAACCTGGTCACCGGCGGCATGGCTGCGGTGAACAATGTGTATGGCAGATTGCAGGATACGGATGAATTTACGTTGACTCTGGAGCTGAAGACGAAGGTATTTTATGACCGTATTGCGGATGCCATCGATCTGATGCGTGAGATCGTTATGACCAGTGATTTCACGGACACCAAGCGACTCTATGAGATCCTGGCGGAGGGCAAGTCCCGGATGCAGGCGCAGATGACCTCCGGAGGACACAGTGTGGCGGCCGGAAGAGCCTTATCCTACGGCAGTATTCCCGGAGCTGTGAGCGAAGAGATTTCCGGTATCCCGTTCTATCGTCTGATCACGGATCTGGAAGCTCATTTTGACGAGAAAAAGAAGAATTGGTGGAAATCTTACAGACGTTAGTGAAAATGATCTTCCGTCCGGAGAATCTCATGGTGGATTTCGTAGGTGAAGAGAAGGCAGTGGATTGTTGGATGCCCCGGTGGAGGCCTTCAAAGCAGCACTCTATACGGAAACGTGGAAAAAGAACATTACATTCCGGAAACCTCCCGGAAAAACGAAGGCTTTCTTAACCTCCGGTCAGGTCAATTACGTATGCCGTGCCGGTAATTTCCGCAAGAGTGGACTGCAATATACGGGAGCATTAAAGAGTACTCAAAGTCATGATGGGGTATGAATATCTGTGGGTTAATGTCCGTGTCAAGGGTGGTGCCTACGGCTGCATGTGCAGCTTCGGCAGATCCGGTGACAGCTACTTTGTCTCCTACAGAGATCCCAACCTCGGCAAGACGATTGATATATATGAGAAGGCAGCGGATGCCATTGCAGAATTTACCGCGGATGAGCGTACCATGACCCAGTATATCATCGGTGCTGTCAGTGATCTGGACGTACCCATGAATCCGGCGGCAAAGGGACTGTATTCCCTGAGTGCCTATATGACAGGGACTGGATAATGCCACTTTACAGAGAGAACGCGACGAGCTACTGGCCGCTACCGAAGAGGATATCCGGGCATTGTCCGCACATATCCGTGCATTTATGCAGGAGGATCTGCTCTGTGTCGTAGGCACGGCTTCTAAGATAAAGGAGGAACAGGAGAGATTCCTGAAGGTGGAAAATCTTTTTTAAAGCGGCAAAAAGGAAAGCTGCGATTTTGCAAAAGTGGTTCTGAATCGTAAAAAGATCAAATAAATAAAGAACTTTTATGATATTATTTCGTTTATAGGGGTGAACAATAAAAAGTCAACAGCAGGCGGATCCGACAGGCTGTCAGGATGCCGTCCGCAGAACGGAGAGGGTTATGAAAAAACGAAATTTTGAAACAAAGATCATTACAGGGTTGCTCACTGCCGGCATGATATTATCGCTGACCGCCTGCGGCAGCTCATCGAACGGCAGTTACGGAATCAGTGATCTCATGGATGCGGATTATGCTGTTGCTTCCAAGGAGGCAGCTGCACCGGAGGCGTCCGCTTATGAAGATGGATTTGGCATGACAGAAGGGTACGATTCCGCAGGAAATGCTCAGGACACAAGTACTACAGTGCCTGAGGAGACTGCAGCCACAGCAGACCGGAAACTGATCAAGACCGTGAATATGGATGTCGAGACCAGGGAGTATGATAAGCTGTTAAGCGCGGTAGAGAATAAAGTAACAGAGCTCGGCGGCTATATCGAAAGTCTGGATGCCTATAACGGCAGTACATATTATAGTTATCGTTCTACAAGGAATGCCAATCTGACCATCCGCATCCCGAAGGACAGACTGGAGGAGTTCCAGAATACGGTCTCAGAGCTGGGCAATGTGACCAGTCGTTCGGAGAATGTGCAGGATGTAACATTGACATATGTAGACCTGCAGAGCCACAGGGATGCCCTGCGGACGGAGCAGGAGAGACTGTTGCAGCTGTTGGAACAGGCAGGAGAGCATCGAAGACATCATTACCATCGAACAGCGTCTGTCTGATGTCAGATACCAGTTGGAAAGCATGGAATCCCAGCTTCGCAGCTATGATAACCGGGTTGACTACAGCACCGTATACCTTTATATTGATGAAGTAGAGGTCTATACTCCGGTAGAGGAAGAGACCACATGGGAAACGTATTTCTGCAGGCTTTATGGACAGTCTTAAAGAGTATCGGCGAGGGTATTAAGGAAGCAGCGATCTGGTTCGTGATCCATATCCCTATCTGGTGATCTGGGCCATCGTGATCGTGATCATTGTACTGATCCTGAAAAAGATCAAGAAGCGCACGAAGCGGATCCGGGCGGAGGAAAAGAAAAAATTCGCCGAAGAGGAAGCAAGAATGCAGAAGACTTTTGCAGAACACGGCAGAGAATACAGCAGAGAATACGGTAACAAAACAGCAATGAGTGAGAAGCTATAAGATAAGATACACCGGCGGCTGACAGAAAAGCGTCAGGGAAAAAGACAAGAACAGGAGAAATAATAATGAACGAAAATCCGGCATATAAATCCGGCTTTGCCACCCTGATCGGACGTCCCAACGTAGGGAAATCTACGCTGATGAACCGACTGATCGGACAGAAGATCGCCATCACATCCAACAAACCCCAGACCACCCGCAACCGTATCCAGACGGTGCTGACACTGGACGAGGGACAGATCGTATTTCTGGACACTCCCGGTATTCACAAGGCGAAAAACAAGCTGGGCGATTACATGGTAAATGTGGCGGAGCATACGTTAAATGATGTGGATGTAATTTTGTGGCTGGTGGAGCCCACGAATTTCATCGGTGCCGGAGAACGTCATATCATCGAGCAGCTGAAAAAGACCAAGACTCCCGTGATTCTGGTGATCAACAAGACGGATACCGTGAAAAAAGGACGAGATCCTGGCGTTCATTGATACCTACCGCAAGGAACTGGATTTCTGCGGAGATCGTCCCGGTGTCCGCACTGAAAAAGGGCGACAACACGGATGTACTGATCCAGTGCATTTTGAAATATCTGCCTTACGGTCCGGCCTTTTATGATGAAGACACCATCACCGACCAGCCCATGCGTCAGATCGTGGCGGAGCTGATCCGTGAAAAGGCTCTGAGTCTTTTATCCGAAGAGATCCCCCATGGTATTGCCGTGACGGTGGAGAGCATGAAGGAGAGAGGCCGGATCTGCGACATCGAGGCTACGATCATCTGTGAGAGAGATTCCCACAAGGGTATCATTATCGGTAAAGGCGGACAAATGCTGAAAAAGATCGGCTCCCAGGCCCGCCCGGAGATCGAGGATATGCTGGAAATGAAAGGTCAATCTGCAGCTTTGGGTGAAGGTGAAGAAGGACTGGAGAGACAGCGACATCTTATTGAAAAACTTCGGATATAATCCGAAAGACATTGAGATGGGCGAATAGAAAAGTAAAATTTGCAGACCCTATTTTTACAGAGGATAATACACTGATAAGAAGAGGGGGATGCGCAAGATGCAATTCACGAATTACTGGCAGCAATTTGAACATACCGGCAGAGTGGAGGATTACCTGAAATACCTGCAGAGCGCGGGAAAGGAGAAACCTTTGGCTGGTGCGGAATGTAAAAGCCCCTGGTGGATTGCAGAGCGGAGGGGCGTACAGACCTGTCCGCAGGGAGGATGGATCATGCAGGAATCCCTGTATGTAACGGGAATTGTATTAAAACAGACACCTTTCGGTGAATATGACAGGATTGTGAGCCTGCTTACCAGAGAAAAAAGGGAAGATCACTGCTTTTGCCAGAGGGGCGAGAAAGCCGGGCAACCGGCTGGCGGCAGCGACCAACCCTTTTGCTTTTTGGCTCTTTTCGTCTGTATGAAGGACGAACTCTTATACGATATCGGAAGCAGAGATCCGGAACTATTTTCCGGAACTGATGACGGACTATGTGGGGGCATGCTACGGTATGTATTTCGCGGAAGTGGCGGATTTTTACTGCCGGGAGAACAACGATGAACGAAAGAAATGATGAAACTGGTCTACCAGTCGCTGCGGGCTTTGTGTGCACCGGCACTTCCCAATGAACTGGTGCGCAGTATTTTTGAACTGAAGGCCATCGTTGTCAACGGAGAATATCCGGGAGTACCGGAGGAGCGCAAACTGGAAGAATCCACACGGTATGCACTGAATTACATAGCGGAGAGTTCTGTGGAAAAGTTATATACCTTTACCGTATCGGACAAGAGTTCTTGCAGAACTTTCACAATCGCGTCGGAATATCGGAAGCGTTTCATGGACAGGTCGTTCAAAAAGTCTTGAAATACTGAAAACTCTATGTTAAAATCGGTTATGGCTGATGCCAAAAAGGAGACTCATTTATGAGGCAGAATAGAATAAAAAAGTTTCTTACGGCAGGATTGTTTGGGTTTTGATACTGCGGCCAAAAGCTCCCTAGACGGGCTGCTTTTGATGACTGTCCCTCACAGGCTGCGGTGAGCGTTTCCGTGCAGACAAACTGATCGAGGATTTTGCCTGAGGAGAACGGCATTGCCATTGAAGGCAGTGTGGACGCCTGGAGCCAGGAAGAAGATGAAGAATTTCATCGAGGAGCACAATGTTCCCTGTCCTACCTGCGGAAAGCACAACTTCACAGACATCCGTCAGTTCAACCTGATGTTCAAGACCTTTCAGGGGGTAACGGAGGATGCTAAGAACACGGTTTACTTAAGACCCGAGACTGCACAGGGTATTTTTGTTAACTTCAAAAATGTACAGAGAACCTCCCGTAAGAAGATTCCTTTCGGTATCGGACAGATCGGTAAGTCCTTCCGTAATGAGATCACTCCCGGCAATTTCACTTTCCGTACGAGAGAGTTCGAACAGATGGAGCTGGAGTTCTTCTGTGAGCCGGGTACCGATATGGAGTGGTTCCAGTACTGGAGAGCTTCTGCCGTGACTGGCTGCTGTCCTTAGGTATCAAGGAAGACGAGATGAGACTTCGTGATCACTCTCCTGAGGAGCTGTGCTTCTACAGTAAGGGAACTACCGATATCGAGTTCCTGTTCCCCTTCGGATGGGGCGAACTGTGGGGTATTGCGGACAGAACCGATTATGATCTGACCCAGCATGCCAATACCTCCGGCGAGGATATGACTTACTTCGATGATGAGAAGAAGGAAAAATACATCCCTTACGTTATTGAGCCTTCTCTTGGTGCTGACCGAGTGGTTCTGGCGTTCCTGTGTGCAGCTTACGACGAGGAAGAGTTAGAGGGCGGCGATGTTCGTACTGTGCTTCATTTCCATCCCGCGCTGGCACCGGTGAAGATCGGTGTGCTGCCTCTGTCCAAGAAACTGAACGAGGGTGCGGAGAAGATCTACGCAGAGCTTTCCAAGAAATACAACTGTGAATTTGATGACAGAGGAAACATTGGTAAGAGATATCGTCGTCAGGACGAGATCGGAACTCCTTTCTGCGTAACTTATGACTTTGACTCTGAGACAGACGGCTGCGTTACCGTACGTTTCCGTGATTCCATGGAGCAGGAGCGGATGCAGAAGAGAACGAGGAGGCGGAACCGACGCTGGAGGACGATACTCCGGCTGGACAGTGGGTACGTGGTGTTCGGAAGGTCTATGAGAATATTACGGACCGCTGTGATGTGGAAAAATGGAAAGCGCTTTTTGAGGCGGATGACTTTCTTTCTCTGGAGGAAGAGGAAAACTGCACCACTTATCTGCTTCGTTTTCTGATGGAACATTATAAGCTGCCGACCGCAATCTGGAAGCTTCTGGATGAGAAAATCCACATTGTACAGAATGCGGGGGCCTTCAGAGAGCGCTTTCCGGCACAGTTTGTAAGCTATATGGTACATAAGTGCGAATCCGGGGAAGAAGTGGATTTTTCCGAGTTCCGTGGTGCGGAAGATGCGGATTACGATCAGTTTCTGCAATATTATGACAGAGCTTATCAGGCGTTGCAGGAGAAAAAATTACAGGAAGCGGAGCAGATGATCGGATGTGGGGATGCTCTGGGGATTACCCACCCTGTTATGGAGATCTGCCGTGCGTCCCTCTATGAAGAAAAGGGACAGACCGCAGAAGCCATTACTTTGTTAAAGAAACTGTCTGCAAGATATCCGGAGGATGATCTGATCGCTTACAATACGGCGGAAATACTGTGGAGAAATGAAGGACGCGTAGAAGCGTCTGCTATTTATGAGAGTCTTCGGGAGAAGCTGCCGAAACACTACATGGCGAACCTGCGCCTGACGGACTGGTATTATGAGCAGGGGAACTATAAAGAGGCAAAAAAATGTGCGGAAGAGATTCTTTCCGTAGGCGGAGACGACACATTTCTGGAGACACTGCAGAAGATCAACACCGAACTGGAACGGGAAATGAAACGGGAATATGCGCAGAACCATGATCCCGGTCTGGGACTGGATCTGGGCTGGTGTTATCTGCAGGATGGCAGGACCGATCTGGGAATCCGCACGGTCAGGAAGCTGGAAGCAAAAGTTCCTGCGGACAGGCGTGAGGAATATCTGGGACTTATGACAAAAACTGCTGGCAGAAGCGGCAGAATATGAGAAGGCAATTTCCATGGCAGCCAAATGGGAAGAAAGCCTGGAGAAAAAGATCCTCCGGGATACGGATGCCGAAGAGGAGGAAAAAGACAGAGACCGGATCCGACAGTCACATATGATCCGGATGCAGTGCTATCAGGCTTATGGCTATGTACAGCCGGAAAAATTCGCCGAAGCCATTGCGGAAGCGGAAAAAGCCGAGACCGGAACACCGAAGGATATCGGTATGCTGATCGAAAAGGCACAGATCTATGTGGAGATGGAAGAGTATGAACGCTGTGCGGAGATATCCCAGAAACTGATCGGGGATTATCAGGTTTACGCTGCATATGCCAACGAACTGGAAGCGGCGAAGAGGCAGTGGAATGCAGCAGGGGTGATCCAGAACGGCAGAGCCTGTCTAAATTATTTTCCAACCTATGTCAAGGCCTATGAAATGATGGCAAAGGTGTACATGGATCTGACACATCCGGAGGAACTGAAGGAACTGTTACAACAGGCGAAGGATAATAATGTCAAAAGTGTGATCCTGGATGCCTATGAATGGCAGCTGACCAATACGGGGCTTCCCCAGGAACAGATGAACGACGCTATAGATAAATTCCGGAAGGAATATCTGAGCAAACTGGAAGCGGGCAAGACCATATTTTACCGGAGAGGACTTCCGATCATTACGGAATATCTGTATGCCTACCCTTGTGAATTTTTACTGGTGGAGCGGGGAGATTTTCATAATGCGGCAGGCTGTCTGGAGGCGGCAAAAGCGGATTATGAAAAGGCGCTTTCCACGAACCCGGCCAATCCTTTTGCCTGGAAGGGACTGGCACGGATCCACAGATGCCGCGGCAAATACGATGAAGCCATGATCTGCCTGAGAAAATGTGTATTTTTCTATGAAAAGAGCGGAACACAGAATCATGCCTGGCCGGAACTGATTGCGGAACAGGCAGAAATTTATTTTTTGCTGGGTAATACGGAAATGGCGGAACAGTTTTACCGGAGATACCGTGAGATGACGGGAAGTGCCGGAGAACGGGATCGGAACCGTATGAGGGATTTCGCCAGATGTCTGGCCTGCAATGACAAGACTACGGAGGGATTAAAAGTTCTGGAGAAGGCATTCGTCAATGTACTGGATGCGGCAGGAGAAAAGCTGGATCTGTGTGTCTGGTGCGGGGAAAAGACGATCGCCGGAAATATTCTGACATCGTGGCCGGAGAAGATCGAACTGCTTGGGAAAAATACCGGGAATACCCAGGAGTATTTCGAAGATTACTTTTTCCATCTGGGATGGTATGGGCTGATCTGTGGTTCCGGAAAAGTGGCCATCAAGAATATGGATAAGGCACTGATCTTCAATAAGGAGGATCTCAGCAAAAAGGATGACATTGCGGACCTGATCCTGGCATGCATCCTGTACGGAGATAAGAAGAAAGGTGCTGACTATGCACAGGCGCTGAAAGCCTGCATGGAAAGAGAAGATAAAAGCGGCAAGGATGTGTATCTGAAATATCCGAAGCTTCGGATCGTACACGAATATCTGGCGGGATATTATACGGCCACCGATGAGGAACAGGATACGCCCTGCAACTGGACAAAGACTGTTCCTTCTGCCATGGCTGTGTACATCCCGTCTGCGAGGAACTGGAGATGGTACGGATACTGCAGATGCTGAAAAAGGGCCGGGAGAAAGAAGCACTGGAGCGGCTGAAAGAGCAGATGCAGGAACATCCCGGAATGGGATTGCAGGCCATCTGGCACCGGTATCATTCGGAACAGGTGACGAAGGATACGGATCCTGCCGTAGCCGCTTTTCACAAGGAAAAGCCACAGCCGGAGAAACGGGGATTCTGGCAGAGGCTGTTCGGGAAGAAGTAAAAATTAAAATGAAGAGAGAAGAAAACATATGATAGTCGGAATCGATTTGGGAACCACCAACAGTCTGGTGGCAGTATTTACGGAGGAAGGACCTGTGATCATCCCCAACCGTCTGGGAAAACATCTGACCCCCTCTGTGGTCAGCGTGGATGAGAACGGCAATGTCTATGTGGGGGAGACGGCACAGGAACGCAGAAACCTCTATCCCGACAGTGTGGCGCAGGCATTTAAGCGCAGCATGGGAACGGATCGCACTTATGACCTGTCCGGCAAAAAGTTCCGCCCAGAAGAATTGTCCAGCATGATCCTGCGTTATCTGAAAGAAGATGCGGAAGCCTATCTGGGGGAAGAAGTCACAGAGGCCGTGATCAGTGTACCGGCCTATTTTGACGACAAGAGAAGAAAAGCCACCAAGCGGGCCGGAGAACTGGCCGGGCTGAAGGTGGAGCGTATGATCTCGGAGCCTACTGCAGCAGCGGTGGCCTACGGCCTGTACGAAAAAGAAAAAGACACCAGATTTCTGGTATTTGACCTGGGCGGCGGAACTTTTGATGTCTCCATTCTGGAGCTGTATCACAATATTCTGGAGGTGCGGGCGGTAGCCGGAGACAATTATCTTGGCGGTGAAGATTTCACGGAAGTGATGTCGAAACTTTTTCTGCAAAAGACAGGACTGCATTATAAGCATCTGTCGGAGAAAGAACAGGTGCGTCTCTATAAAAAGGCAGAAGAAGCCAAGCGGGGAATCAGTGATCAGACTGCGGTGACCATGGAACTTATGCTGGGTGAAGAGAACAAAACGGCAGAGATCACCTTAAAAGAATATGAGGAAGAGTGCGAAGAACTGCTAATGAAGATCAGGGAACCGGTGAAGAAGAGTCTGGCGGATGCAGGACTGAAGCTGTCGGACATCGATGAGGTATTGCTGATCGGCGGAGCCACCAGACTGTCGGTGGTCAGGGATTTTCTGATCAGGCTGTTCCGCAAATTCCCGGATACAAGACTGAACCCGGACGAAGCCGTGGCACTGGGCGCGGCGATCCAGGCGGCCATGAAGGAACGCCGGGCGGAGGTAAAGGAAGTCATTCTGACGGATGTATGCTCCTTTACATTGGGAACGGAAGTCGTGGTGGAATACGAGGAAGGCAAATTTGAAGACGGCCGTTTCTGTCCCATCATTGAGCGCAACACCGTGATCCCCGCCAGTCATACGGAGCGGTTGTATACTGTCAGAGACAATCAGGACAAGGTGCGCGTCCGGGTACTACAGGGAGAGCCGTTTCGCCAGAAATAATCTGTTTCTGGGAGAACTGAACATTGATGTTCCCAAGGGGCCCAGAGGCAGTGAAGCCGTGGATGTGACTTTACACCTATGACATCAATTCCCTGCTGGAAGTGGAAGTCAAGGTGGTATCCACCGGACTGACCCAGAAAATGATCATCAAGGGACAGGACAACCAGATGACGGATGATGAGATCCAGAAGCGAATGGAAGAATTGTCCTACCTGAAGATCCAGCCCAGAGATCTGGAGGAGAACCGTCTGGTGCTTCTCAGAGCGGAGCGGATGTATGAGGAAGCACTGGGAGACCGGAGAAAAGAACTGGATCGTTATATCACTGTTTTCGAGGCTGCATTGAAAAAGGGCATAAAAGAGGAGATCGAGGAGGCCAGAGAGGCATTGAACGAGATCCTGGAAGACGAGGATGAGTGATGTTTTTATGCAGCCGCTGATGCCTTATCTGCTGGGACAGAAGCATCCTCTGACGCGGCGAAACGATTCCGTAGGCGACAAGACCGGATTGTGCTGATGGTGGCCACCCTTATCCATTTTTCTTCAATGCGCTGGCAGAAGCCGGGGCCTGACCTCGGTGGAGCATCTGGCTTACTGGGGCTATGCCAGCTCGGCTGTGACCATCATCACGGCTGTTTTGAGCC
>VOFC01005710.1_pt1 | contig 23859 bp, 32 predicted proteins | sample 5384161 | NCBI WGS metagenome assembly VOFC01 (sample SAMN12384722, study PRJNA508395) | human gut metagenome | isolation source: healthy gut B | host: Homo sapiens | reverse complement strand
GTCTGAGAAAGATCCTGCTGCATGAGGTGGACCGCAAGCGCGCCGCCAAGTAACCGTTCCACAAGCATCTCCAGCCGATGACACACACTTCACGCTGTCCGCTCGCCACGGGAGCCGTTGCTGGGCGCTGGTTGTCATTCCGATGATCTTCCAGCGCTGCTCGGCCCGCAGCTGCATCGCCTCGTTTCTGATCTACCTCTTTGCCGCCGTCATGGTCTTCTACGGCGACCTGCCCTACCTCCCCTGGTGGGCCGACGGCATGGGGATCACGGTGATGCTGACCCCTTCCGACGCTCTTCGCCGCAACGGGCAAGGGGCAGAGGTCGGTGCCGCTGATGCTGTTCAACGCCCTGCTCTTCCGGATTTCTGATCAGCATGGCCGAGCGCTATCTGGCCTGAGGCGGAGAGGCCGAAACCGAAAAACGTCCTTCCTGCGAAAGGGCGTTTTTGTTTTTCCGCGCAGTAATCCGGCTGAAAATCCCGTTTATGGGAAAAAAGCGCACAAAAAGATCATGAAAGCATTCCGCCCCCTGCTCCTTCTGCTGCTGCCTGCTGGCGGGCGCCTGCGAAAAGGACGACAGTTCGCATACCGAGATCTGGACCGTCGCCCCGGAAAGGGCGTAACCAGGGAATCCATACGGGCTTCGGACACGTCCCTGCCTACCTCCTCAAAAGGGTTCCTCCAACGTGGGAAGCTTCGGCGGAGACCATCGCGGGGTTTCGTTTCGAGCGGGGCTACGAAAGGTGGTGCGTGTCCGTCTCGAGCCGATCGCCAACCCTCCGGCCGACGGTCCAGGACGCCGTTGCACGATGGTGCAGGAGCTCTCCCGCACACCGGCTGCCTGCGCGGTCGATCCGCTGACCTTCAGCCCCGAATACGAGATTCTCGTGGCCTCGGTGCTGGCCGATGCCGACCCCGCGGTCTACTGGATCCAGGACCTGCGCTACGACTCTCCGGAATGGCTCCCCCTTTCCGTGGAAAATCGAAGGGTTCGACTTCAAAACCGGGATACGAAACCCGCCTTCGATCCGCCCCACGGCCCGTTACGACGAATCGACCGACGACTATACGGTACACTACGACATGACACGGCTCTGTGCCGAGGAGCAGCGGGATTCCGAAGGGGTTCCGACCCTTTGAGCAACGGCCGGAGATTCCCCGCGCCCCAGCCGTGAAAAGCAGTCGGGAAATTTGGCAATCGCAAACGGTTGCATTATATTTGTGGCATCATCAAAACGCGAACAGGACATGAGCAAGATCGGCATCGCCTGCGACCATGCGGGCTACGAAATGAAGGAATTTCTGGTGGGATACCTCGGCGCCATTGGTTACGAGGTGCTGGATTTCGGCACCTACTCGCCGGAGAGCGTCGACTATCCCGACTATGCACATCCGCTGGCCGCGGCGATCGAGGCGGGCGAGATCCCGCAGGGGCGTCGCCCTCTGCGGCTCGGGCGAGGGCATGGCCATCACGCTCAACAAGCACCAGGGCATCCGTGCCGGACTGTGCTGGGAGCCCGAAGTGGCTTCGCTCATCCGGCGCCACAACGACGCCAACGTCATCGTCTTCCCGGCACGCTTCATCACCAACGACGAAGCGGTCAAGATGCTCGAGGCCTTCTTCGCCGCCGAATTCGAGGGAGGACGCCACGAGCGGCGCGTCGCCAAGATCCCCGTACCGAAGGCCGAGTAAGCGGTAGATTGGTATAAAACGAAAAAGACGGTTGCCTCGCAGGAGGCAACCGTCTTTTTCATTGTCAGCGGATCCGTTCCCGATGGAGGAACTCGCCCTCCTGCAGCGGGATTTGCGGCTCCGCCGCCTCGAAGAGGCCGAAGACCGCCGAGCCGCTTCCCGACATCGAGGCATAGAGGGCCCCGGCCCGCAGAAGCCGCCGCTTGAGCTGGCCGATGGCGGGATGTGCCGCGAAGACGGAGGTCTCGAAGTCGTTGGTTACCGTCCCCTGCCACTCCGACACGGGACGCCGCAGCCGTTCCGCAAGCGGACGTTCCGGTATGCGGGGCGCACCCCGGCGTAGGCTTCGCGGGTCGAGACCCCTCCGCGGGCTTCACCACGACGAGTGTCAGACCCTGCAGAAGCAGGTCGAAGGGCTCCATCACCTCTCCGCGGCCCGTACACAGCTGGGGCGTGTTGCGCACGAAGAAGGCCGTGTCGCTGCCCAGCTCGGCGGCGTAGTCGATCAGCTCCGTCTCCGGAAGCCGCAGGTCGAAGAGCGCGTCGATCGCCCGCAGCACGGCCCGTGCCGTCGGATGATCCGCCGCCCAGACCCGCCCGAACGGGATGCGCTTCACCAGCCGGATCGCAACCCCCTCCACGCCGTAGCGGCGCTGCATGAGCCGGAAGGCCTTCATGCAGATGTTCTCCTCAGGGGCGCAGTCCACCGCAATACCCTCCGCGCGGAACACGGCGCCGCGATCGTCCGTACGGAGGACTTCCACCTCGTCGCAGAGCTCCGCGACGGGAAACATCACCGTCTCGAGATCGTGGTAGCCGTCCGCACGCCGGCGCAGGACGTCGAGCCCCAGATTTATTTTTACAGTTCGCTTGCAGAATCATACAACAAAAGATAGGAATTTTCTATTTTTGCCGTATGAAATTCCGCACCGAAATCGAGATCGCACCGCTGGACGTGCGCTTCGGATACGAGAACCGGATGCTGGCCCTCGGCTCGTGCTTCGCCTCACATATCGCCGACCGCCTCGCACGGGCCCGGTTCCACGTTACGGCCAACCCCACGGGCATCCTCTTCAATCCGCTGTCGATCGCCGCGGCCGTCCGGGCGTTCGGCACGGAGGTCCGGCGCGAGGAGCTGCAGCACGATGCGGAGCGGTGGTTCCATTTCGGGTTCCACGGCGACTTTGCCGCCCGACGGCCGAAGAGGCGCTCCGCCGCATGAACGCCGCCCGCAGGGCGGGTGCCAGGGCGCTCCGCGCGGGCCGACCGGGTGATCCTGACGCTCGGCACGGCCTGGGTCTACGAACGCGAAGGGGAAGTTGTCGCCAACTGCCACCGGCGGCCCGCCGCGGAGTTCACCCGCCGGCGGCTCCCGGTTGCGGAGATCGTCGAAACGCTTGCAGCGCTCATCGAAGGGCCCTTCGCCGGCAAGGAAGTGCTCCTCACGGTGAGCCCCGTACGCCATCTGGGCGACGGCCTTGCGGGCAACGCCGTCAGCAAAGGCAACGCTGCGGCTGGCCGCCGAGGAGCTTGCCGGAGGGTTCCGCAACGTCGCCTACTTCCCCTCCTACGAGATCCTCATGGACGACCTGCGCGACTACCGCTTCTACGCCGATGATCTGGTGCATCCCGCGCCGCAGGCCGTGGAGTATGTCTGGGAGCGGTTCGTGGCCGCGGCCCCTCACCGGGAGGCCCGGCTCCCAGCCGGCCGTCGAGGAGATCGTCGCCGCGGCGGCCCACCGGCCCCGCGATCCGCAGAGCCGCGCCCATCGGGATTTCTGCCGCCGTCAGCTGGAACGGATCGCCGCCCTCGAGGGCCCGATTTTCGGGCTGAGGAGGAATATTTCCGCCGATGTATCGAAATAAATTCGTAAATTTGCGGCCGATTTGATGCAAGCCATGAACAAGAGACTGATTTTACTCGCCATAGCCCTCTTCACGGCCACCCGGAGCTTCTGCGCCGAGCCGCCCCGGCTGATCATCCAGATCGTCGTCGGGTCGATGCGCGCCGGGGATCTCGGGCGCTACGACGCCAACTTCGGCGAAGGGGGATTCCGCCGCCTGATGCAGGGCGGCACGGTCTATACGGACTGCCGCTACGATTTCCAGCAGACCACCACCCCCGTCTCGCTGGCCACGCTCTCGACGGGCGCCCTGCCCTCGACCCACGGCATAATCGGCGACCGGTGGGTGGACTACACCTCGAACGGCATCGTCTCGCTCACCGACGGGCGCAAAGGCCCGGGAGCCTACCATCTCGTGGCACCCACGCTTTCGGAGACCCTCCGCCGGCAAAACCCCGAAAGCCGCACGGCAACCGTCGCCGCCGAAGCAGCCTCGGCCGTCATGCTGGCCGGCCGCGGCGGCGAGGTCTTCTGGCTCGATCCCGTACGGTGCGACTGGATCACCTCGCTCTACTATGCCGCCGGGGTTCCCGAATGGATCGCCCGCAGCAACCGCGAGCGCTACAACCTCTCCTACACCTCCACGGGTGGCGGCCGCTGCTCGACCGCGAACGCTATGTCAACACGCGCAACCTGCAGATCGTCTTTCCCGAGAAGAGGGGCAAGCGCGGTGAAACGCCCCGTCCCGAAAGGCGGAGGGGCTCGTGTTGGAGGATGACTACCAGCGGCTGCTGCTCTGGACGCCGGCCGGCAATACGGCCGTGCTGGGTTTTTGCCAAGCAGCTCGTCGCCCAGTACAAACTCGGAGAGGATGCGACAACCGACCTGCTGAATATCTGCCTCGACGCTTCGCGCCACATCAGCGAGGCCTACGGGCCCGAATCGGTGGAGGTCGAGGACATGTACTACCGCCTGGACCGTGATCTGGAGGATTTTCTCACCTTCCTCTTCGCACAGGTCAAGGATGGAAACGTTACGGTCGTCCTTACCTCGGACCACGGCACAAGCCCCTCCTACGACCTGGCCCTCGAGGAGCCGGACCACTTCAACGCCCGGCAGTTCGAGGTGATCGTGAACGGGTTCCTCAACGTCCGCTACGGCACGGGCAACTGGGTCGTGGCATACGGCGACCAGGGCATCTGGCTCAATCACAACCTCATCTACGAACGGGGACTGAACCTGGCCGAGGTTCAGAACGAGGTGGCGATCTTCGCCATGCAGTTCCGCGGCGTCTCGCACGCCCTTTCGGCCACGGCGATGCGTTCGAGCTACTTCGGAAGCGGATATGCCCGCCGCATGCAGAACAGCTTCTACCCCCCGGCGTTCGGGCGACGTGGTGATCAACCTCATGCCCGGATGGATCGAGGAGCGCGAGGCGTGCCGCTCGATGTCGGGCTCGATGTACGGCTACGACACCGAGGTGCCGCTGATCTTCTACGGCACGGGAGCCGGACAGCTGCATGTGAACCGCCGCGTGGAGATGACCTCTGTGGCGCCGACGCTGGCACGGCTTGCCGGGATCACCGAACCGGCTGCTGCCGAGGGGATCCGCTCTCCGAAATCGTGGATTTATAAAACAAAGACCATGGATAAGATTCAGGATGAAATCATCGAGGAGTTCTCGGTTTTCGACGACTGGCTCGACAAATACGACTACCTGATCGGTCTGAGCGAGACGCTGCCGGCCATCGCCCCCGGAGCACCGCACCGAAAAATACCTCATCGAGGGGTGCCAGTCCCGCGTGTGGGTCGATGCCCGGATGGAGGAGGGGAAGATCTTCTATTCCGCGGACAGCGACGCCATCATCACCAAGGGGGCATCATCGCCCTGCTCATCCGCGTGCTCAACGGCCGCACGCCGCAGGAGGTGCTCGACACAGACCTCTATTTCATCGACGCCATCGGATTGAGCGCCAATCTGTCGCCCACGCGGGCCAACGGACTGGCGGCGATGGTCAAGCAGATGCGTCTCTACGCCCTGGCCTTCGCAAGCAAAAAAGAGTAAACGCACATGACACCCGAAGAGATACTTCAAGTCGAAAAGGAGATCGTACTGACGCTGAAAAACATCTACGATCCCGAAATCCCCGTCAACATCTACGACCTGGGGCTGATCTACGAAATCGACTATACGCCCGACGGCGTGGCCACGATCCGCATGACGCTGACGGCCCCCAACTGCCCGATGGCCGACATGCTGGTCGAGGATGTCAACCTGCAGGTCGGCAAGGTCAAGGGCGTGAAATCGGTGAACGTCATTCTCACGTTCGATCCCGTCTGGGACAAGAGCATGATGTCCGAAGAGGCGCTGCATCGAACTCAACATGCTGTGACGACAGGATGGATGACGACGGCGGCCGAACGGATCCTTGCACGGCTCGAGGCCGGCGCCGGAACGTACGCCTGCGGCGGATACCTCGCCGGGCTGGACGACCTGCAGCGCACGGAGCTCTTCACGGCGCTGCTCTTCGACCGCCTGGCCCGCAAGATCCGCCTTGTCGAGGCTCTCCGCGGCGAAGCCGACGAAAACTGGAACCAGACCTTCTACCTGCTCTACTTCCGCACGCTCGGCGACCGCCAGAACCAGGAGGCCTACCTCTCGCTGGCCCGGCGCGTCCCCTACCGGACGGTTCTGCGCGAACGCCTCGCACCCCGTGCCGTCGAGGCGATGCTCTTCGGCGCCTCGGGGCTGCTGGAGCTCTACCGCCACGACGAATACACGCTCGATCTGCGGCGCGAATTCGAACACCTCTCCGCCAAATACGACATCGAGCCGATGGACGCCTCGGCCTGGGAGCTGGGCAACATCCGCCCGGCGAACCATCCGGTCCTGCGGCTGGCGCAGGCGGCGCAGTTCTTCACGCAGGACGAGTTCGTGATGGCCCGCACGATGGCCTGCCGCACTGAAGGCGACATCCGCACGCTCTTCTGCATCGAAGCCTCACCCTACTGGCGCACGCACCACGTGCCGCGGTGCCGAGAGCGACGAAAGTCCCAAGCGCCTCGGTGCCTTTCAAGGCCCAACATCATCGGCATCAACCTGGTTGCCGTGCTGCAGTTCGCCTACGGCAGCAGCACGGGCGACGAGCGGCTGCGCGACAGCGCCCTCGCTCTCCTCGAACGGCTCCCGGCCGAGGACAACCGCTACATGCGGGCCTGGCGGCAGGCGGGCGTGCCGATCCGCAACGCCTTCGAATCGCAGGCCCTGCTGCAACTGGCCACCGAATACTGCGCCGCACGCCGCTGCGCGGAATGCCCCGCGGGACGCCGTATCCTGCGGACCTGCACCTCCGGAAAACAGGCGGACTGAATACCGCCGAGGCCCCTTCACCAACCGTTTTCACCCCTCTACGTGCCATTCTGCGGCAACGCGCCGAATCCGACCGCCCGATATTTTGCGTTTTCGGAAAAAATCACTACTTTTGTAAGATTTACAACCCCTGTTGAAAACAACGAACTGAAACATGGATATTCTTGCAAGCGTAATCAAAGCCGTTTTTCGGCTCCAAGGCCGAAAAGGACCGCAAACAGATTCAGCCCTACGTCGACAAGATCAAGGCCGTCTATCCCTCGATCGAGGCCCTCTCGAACGACGAGCTGCGTGCCCGCAGCCGGGCGCTCAAGCAGCAGATCGCCGACTACATCGCCCAGGACGAGCAGCGCATCGTCGAGCTGAAGTCCGTCTCGAATCGCCCGAGATATCGGTCGAGGAGAAGGAGAAGATCTCCAAGGAGATCGACGAAACCACCAAGCGCATCGACGAGCGGATCGAGGAGATCCTCGACCGGATCCTCCCCGAAGCCTTCGCCATCATGAAGGATACCGCACGCCGCTTCGCACAGAACGACACGGTCGTCGTCACGGCCACCGACTTCGACCGCGAGCTCGCCGCCACGCGCGATTTCGTAACGATCGACGGCGACAAGGCCGTCTATGCCAACCACTGGATGGCCGGCGGCAACGACGTCAAGTGGGACATGATCCACTACGACTGCCAGCTCTTCGGCGGCGTGGTACTGACGCGCAGCAAGAAGAGTCCGGCCAAGAAGCTCGGCGAGCGCGAGCGCGAAGGCAAGATCGCCGAGATGGCCACGGGTGAGGGTAAGACCCTCGTGGCAACCCTCCCCGGTATTCCTCAACGCCCTGGCCGGAAAAGGCGTGCACCTGGTAACGGTGAACGACTACCTCGCCAAGCGCGACTCCGAGTGGATGGGCCCGCTCTACATGTTCCACGGGCTTTCGGTGGACTGCATTGACAACACCAGCCCAACTCCGAGGCGCGCCGCAAGGCCTACATGGCCGATATCACCTTTGGTACCAACAACGAGTTTGGCTTCGACTACCTCCGCGACAACATGGCCATGTCGCCCGCCGACCTCGTGCAGCGCCAGCACAACTATGCCATCGTCGATGAGGTTGACTCCGTCTTGATCGACGACGCCCGTACGCCGCTCATCATCAGCGGTCCCACGCCCAAGGGTGACGACCAGATGTACGAGGAGTACCAGCCCTGCGATCGAGCACCTCTACAACCTCCAGAAAGACCTCGTCACGCAGCTCCTGGCCGAAGCGCGTCAGCTCATCACCGCCGGCAAGACCGAGGAGGGAGGCATCAAGCTCTACCGCGCACACAAGGGTCTCCCGAAGTACAAGCCGCTGATCAAATACCTCTCGGAGCAGGGTGTCAAGGCCCTCATGCAGAAGACCGAAAACGTCTACATGCAGGACAACAACCGCCGGATGCCCGAGATCACCGACGACCTCTACTTCGTCATCGACGAGAAGCTCAACTCCGTCGAACTGACCGACAAGGGTCACGAGGTGCTGTCGAACTACTTCAAGGAGGACGGGTTCTTCGTGCTGCCCGACATCGGCGCCGAGGTCGCCGAGCTCGAGAAGAGTTCACTCGACGCGGAGGAGAAGGCCCGCAAGCGCGACGAGGTGATCAACGACTACTCGATCAAGTCGGAGCGCGTGCACACGGTGATCCAGCTGCTGAAAGCCTACGCCATGTTCGAGAAGGACGTGGAGTATGTGGTGATGGACAACAAGGTGAAGATCGTGGACGAGCAGACGGGACGTATTCTCGACGGACGCCGCTATTCGGACGGTCTGCATCAGGCTGTCGAGGCCAAGGAGCACGTCAAGGTCGAGGCTGCCACGCAGACTTTCGCCACCATCACCCTGCAGAACTACTTCCGTATGTACCACAAGCTGGCCGGCATGACCGGTACGGCCGAGACGGAGGCCTCGGAGTTCTGGAGCATCTACAAACTCGACGTCGTCGTCATCCCGACGAACCGTCCGGTGATCCGCGACGACCGCGAGGATCTCATCTACAAGACCAAGCGTGAAAAGTACAACGCCGTGATCGAGGAGATCGTCCGGCTCGTGGGCCAGGGACGCCCCGTGCTGGTCGGCACGACTTCGGTCGAGATCTCGGAGCTGTTGAGCCGCATGCTCAAGCTGCGGGGTATCAAACACAACGTCCTCAATGCCAAGCAGCACGCCCTCGAAGCACAGGTCGTCGCCGAGGCCGGACGCTCCGGGACAGGTGACCATCGCAACGAACATGGCAGGTCGTGGTACCGACATCAAGCTCACGCCTGAGGTGAAGGCCGCCGGAGGTCTGGCGATCATCGGCACCGAACGCCATGAAAGCCGCCGCGTGGACCGGCAGCTGCGCGGCCGTGCCGGACGTCAGGGCGACCCCGGATCGTCGCAGTTCTTCGTCTCGCTCGAGGATGACCTGATGCGTCTGTTCGGCTCGGGACGTATCGCCTCCATGATGGACCGCATGGGGCTGAAGGAGGGCGAGGTGATCCAGTCGGCATGATGACCAAGGCCATCGAACGGGCCCAGAAGAAGGTCGAGGAGAACAACTTCGGCATCCGCAAGCGCCTGCTCGAATACGACGACGTGATGAACTCGCAGCGCGAGGTGATCTACACGCCGCCGCCACGCCCTCTACGGCGAACGCATCGAAATCGACCTGAACAACATCATGTACGATTTCGCCGACAACTTCGTCGAGGAGTGCCGCGGCATCGAATACGAGGAATTCCGCATGGAGCTCATCCGCCAGGTGGCCGTGGAGTTGCCGATGAGCGAGACGGAGTACGGAGCCGCCAAGCCCGACGAGCTGGTCGAGGCGATCGTCAAGGCGCTCAAGGAGGCCTATGCACGCCGCGCCAAAGCCGTAGCCGACACCGTGCGTCCGGTCATGGAGCGCATCTACGAGGACCGCAAGGACCAGCTCGACTCGAACATCTACTTCCCGATCACGGACGGACACCTCGGATACAACATCCCCGTAAACCTCCGCAAGTGTAAGGAGACGGACGGCGCCGAGATCTACAAGGTTTTCTCCAAGGTCGTGATGTTCACCACGATCGACGACGCATGGCGCGAACACCTGCGCGAGATGGACGACCTGCGCCAGAGCGTGCAGAACGCAACCTACGAGCAGAAGGACCCCCTGCTGATCTACAAGTTCGAATCCTTCGGGCTCTTCTCCAAGATGCTCATCAAGGTCAACCGCGAGGTGCTCTCGATCCTCGACAAAGCCTACGTTCCCGTGCGGGAGCAGACCCCCGAGGAGATGCAGCGCCAGCAGCAGGCCCGCGAACGCCAGCAGATGGAACGCGAGCGCCGCGCCAAGATCGACGTGAACAAGCTCCAGGCTTCGCGCATGCAGGCCGCCGCACAGGCCGGACAGCAGGACAAGTCGAAGCCCATGCCGGTGCATGTTGAGAAGAAGGTCGGCCGCAACGACCCCTGTCCCTGCGGATCGGGCAAGAAGTACAAGAACTGCCACGGCAAGGGACTGTAAACCGGCCCCACGATCGGTCGGGACAGCCAGACAGCCGGGATAATCGAGGCTGCCGAGGCTGTCAGACAGCCGGGTTCCCGGATTTCCGGGCCCTGCGAACCACTCAAAAGCGACAATGATGGGTTATCAGGAGGAGAAACAGCATCAGCTGGACCTGCGCTACCTGCGCATGGCAGCCATCTGGGCCGAAAACTCCTACTGCCAGCGCCGCAAGGTCGGGGCGCTGATCGTCAAGGACCGGATGATCATCTCGGACGGATACAACGGCACGCCGGCCGGTTTCGAGAACATCTGCGAGGACGAAAACCGGAAAAACCAAATCCTACGTGCTCCACGCCGAGGCCAACGCCATCACCAAGGTCGCAAAATCAGCCAACAACTGCGACGGCTCGACGCTCTACATCACCGCAGCCCCCTGTATCGAGTGCTCGAAACTCATCATCCAGGCGGGCATCAAGCGGGTAGTCTATTCGGACGACTACCGTTCGGAGGAGGGGCTGGAGCTGCTGCGCCGTGTCGGCATCGAGTGTGTACAGTACCGGCTCGCGGAGGAGGCCTGACTGACGGCAACCAGAGGACAACAAAGAGCGGCGCGTTTTGAAACGCGCTCCTTGTTTGTGGCTCCGGCTATCTCAGCGTATAGAAAACCAACAGCATGCTGTTCTCATCCAACTGCCGTTCAACGGCAGCCGAGGCCCGCGGAAATCCCTCTGCTACAAGATTCGCATACGAACTGCCCGCCAGAAGCGACACCAGGCGTCCCTTATCCGACGCAAGGGGCGGAAAGAGATAAACCCCTTCGCCGAATTGCCCACAAAACAATCGGTTTCGGGATCATACAGACAGGTATCCAGATATTCCCCGCAACAGACATCGACCGCCACATAATCCCCGCAAAGCACAGGTACGGCAACCAAATAACGATACGGACCGTTGAGCACCGCATCAGGATCCTGTCGGTATTTCGCAGGTATTCCACGTGCAAAATCAATGGCCACATGGCGGAATCAACGGCATCCCGGCGATCGAACACCGTGAATCCGTCAAACCAGAAGGAGCTGTAAACCAAGCTGTCGCCGCATATCGAGAAGTATGCCGGACGACCGATCGGCTCGTTGTAACCGGAATCGAAACCGAACATTCCCCGCTTGACGGCAAAAACCGAATCGGTAACAAACAACCGGTAATTCGGTTGTGCCGCGGACAAGGCACCTCCGTTCAGAGGGCTGAACGCCAGCACAAAATCACCGTTGTACAACGCCTCAATATCCCATGCGACAACCGGCAGCGGCCTCGACTCGCGGAATGCACCCGTATGACAGTCGTAAAAAGCAATACGCGGCGGGTTGCGTTATCGACAATGTAGACATTCCGGTCATCGACCGTAAAGCTCTTCATCTCCAGATACTCACCGGGGCCCCGTCCGTGCCGGTCAATCACAAACGACACACGGCCCAGAGAATCATAGGCGATCAGTTTGCGGCTTCCGAAATCGCCGAGATAGATCAACCCGTTCCGGAACCGCAGCTTGTCGGCATTCCGGAACCTTGCAGCCTCGGAAAACTCCAGCGGCAGGAAATCCACCTGCCGGATCCGATCCGGAATCGACGGTGAAGGCTCCTCCCCCGAAGGTCAGGGCCCGATCACAGGCCACCTGCTCGTCCGGACGGGAGGAACATGCCGCAAGAGCGCATAACGACAAAACAAAGGAAGATACGTTCGATCATATGTATCAACGATGAACCGGACAAGGTCTCGGATTACAACCAACTCCTCCACCTTGACAAGTAATAACCGTAGCTTTACAACGACGTTTATCACTAATTGCCACATTACATACAATCGTATAAGGATATCCTGATGGTGAAATAAATTCAGATTCTCCTCCTGACAAATCCTCATTGCTAGTCAAAGCCTCTATATTTGCCAACAACAATTCTGATAATGTTACGGTTTTCAATGAATAAGAAATGGTAAAAACCGAGAAAGTCACCACAAAAAGCATACTGCCCAATAATATTTTTTCTTTTCATAACTAATAAATTAAAGGTTCGAACAAATTTAAAAAAAAACACACACAGCAAAAATTCCCATAAAAATCATCGTTGCGATGCATTAAATTTATTCGAAATTATCTCCAAACGGTCATTCGTCTTAAAAATCCCCAAATAAGCCTAAGAATGAACGATCTCATATTTCAACGGATCGACCTCCTCGTCCGCGACGCTGCAGTCGCAGAAGTGGAACTCTTCGCGCGCCTTCTCCTTCGGGAAGAGGAAGTAGAGGCAGGTCGCCTCGGTGCAGAGCGTTCCGGCGCCGTCGAAGATCCGCACGCCGATCTCGACCAGGTTGCGCCGTTGCTGCCACACGGCCGCACGCAGGACAATGCGTTCGTCGGTAGTATGGATCGGCCGGTGGTAGCGCACCTCCATGCGCGAAGTAACGCCGCTGGTCTGGAACTTGCGGAAGACGACCCAGCTGCTGATTTCGTCGGCCAGTGTCGCCTGGATGCCGCCGTGGAGCGTGTCGACCCAACCCTGGAACTCGGGCCGCGGATGCCAGACGCTCACAATCTCCTCGCCGTCCTCATAGAACTCCATGCGGGAGCCCCCTCACTGTGCGGATCGCAGCCGTAGCAGCGATACCCTTTCATCCCCCGCCAGGGATTTTCGATCTTTTTCATTGTGGGAACAATCCGATTTCATGCCCGCGAAACCGCCGCGGCGGTCCGCGGGAACAACATGCATTTCATGCAAAAACTCCGAAGAGTCCTGGACCCTCCGGAGCTCCCGCATGTAAAGGGAACGATTAAAACGGCAAATCGTCGGGATCGTCGGCCGGAACGGTCGGCTGCTGTTGCGGCGCGGCAGCCAGACGCGGTGCGGGAGCCGGACGCGGTGCGGCATAACCTCCCTGCTGTCCGGAGGTGGCACCCTGCGCGCCTCCGTATGCCGGGGTGGAGCCCTCCGATGCCGGGTTGTCGCTGCGACGGCCCAGCAGGTTCATCGTGTCGGCCAGAATTTCGGTCGTATAGCGTTTGTTGTTGTCCTTGTCCATCCACTCGCGCGTACGCAAGCCCCTCGATATAGAGCTGCGTGCCCTTGCGCACATAGCGGTCCACGACGTCGGCAAGACCGCGCCACAAGGTGATCGTATGCCACTCGGTGTGTTCCTTCGTCTCGTTCGACGCCCGGTCGAAGAGACGCTCCGTCGTAGCCAGGCGGATACGGGCGACCTTCGCACCCCCTTCGAGCGTGCGGACCTCGGGATCGAGGCCCACGTTGCCCACCAGAATTACCTTGTTTACCATATTGCTATTTGAGATTTTCAATCATACGTTTGATAAAGAGCGTCTGCATCTTCGCTCGCCGGCCTTGCGCCCTGGCGCTGCACGTCCTCATGGTCGCCGACCTCGTCCGAAAGGCCGCAGTTCGTAATGACCGAGACGCCGAAGACGGGAATCGACATGTGACGCGCCACGATCACCTCGGGAACGGTGACATGCCCGCGGCGTCGCCGCCGATGGCCTTGAAATAGCGGTATTCGGCCTGCGTCTCGAACGTGGGACCCGTGCCGCCGACATAGACGCCGTACTGGAGCTTGATCCCCTCCTCCCCGGCAATGCGCGTCGCGGCGGCGATGAGCTCCTTTGTCGTAACAGTTGTGCATGTCCGGGAAACGGGGTCCCAGCTCCGCCAGATTCGGGCCGATGAGCGGATTGGGCATCAGGTTGATATGGTCGGTGATGACCATCAGGTCGCCCACCCGGAACGAGGTGTTGATCCCGCCCGAAGCGTTCGACACGAAGAGGTAGCGGATGCCCAGTTGCTGCATCACCCGGATCGGGAAGGTCACCTGCTGCATCGTGTAGCCCTCGTAGTAGTGGAAGCGTCCCTGCATGGCGACGACCCGCCGCCCGCCGATCTCCCCGAAGATCAGACGGCCCTTGTGGCCCTCGACCGTCGAGACGGGAAATCCGGGAATCTCCTTGTAGTCAATGCGTGTGCGCCGCAATGCGGTCGGCGAAGTCGCCCAGCCCCGTGCCGAGCACGATGCCCACCTCGGGACGAAACTCCCCGGTCCGGGAGCGGATGAATGCGGCGGTGTTCTTAATTTCCTCTAACATCTTCTTCGAGTTTTTGCAGAAAATCCGTTGCCGAATCCTCTATGAATGAAATATTGATCGGTTGGTAATACAAAACCCTGCGGACGGCCGCGGGGATCTTCTCCCGGCGCGTCATCTTCACGGCATCCTTCTCGGTCGTAACGATCGCCGCATCCGGGATGCTCGGCAGAAGCGCCTTCGAGTGCGTTCATGTCGCGGACTTTGTAGACGTGGTGGTCGTCGAGCGTCATCTCGGCAACAACCCGGTAACGCTCACGCAAGCGACCGCACGAAGGAGGCCGGATTGCCGATTCCCGAGAGGGCAATCACGCTCCGGCCGTGGGTCAGCGGCCGTCCGGCAGCCTCGTCGGCATAGAGCGGCTGAGGCATAAAGCTCTCGAAACGGGTGAAGTAGACCTGCTGATAGGCGACCCTGGATCAGCACCTTGCGCAGAATCCGGCGGTCGATCGGCGCCATGTGTTCGGGGCACACTTCGTAACCACGAAGTAGTGGGCCCGGTGCAGCTCCTCCGGGAAGATCACGCAGCGTACCCACCGGAAGCATGCGGTCGTGCTGAACGGGGGCGTGGCATCGATCATCACGACATTGATCTTCGGCTCCACATAACGGTGCTGGAAGCCGTCGTCCATGATGATGAGGTCCACCTCCGGATGCTCCCCGCGCAGACGGCGGATTCCCTCGACACGCTTTTCGCACACGACGACCACCACATCGGGGAACTTGCGCTTGATCTGCAGCGGTTCGTCCCCCACATCCCGATAATGGGAATCCGCACGAACCTCCAGATAACCCTTCGTACGGCGCCCGTATCCGCGCGAGAGCAGCGCCACACGATGGAACTGCGACATGTAGTCGATCACCATCTCGGCCATCGGCGTCTTGCCCGTTCCTCCGACGGTGATGTTTCCGATACAGATGATCGGAATGTCGAACTTGAGCACGCTTTTGAGAATGCCCGTCAGTCGAAGAGGCGGTGACGCAACGTCACCCCCGCCTTGTAAAGAGCCGCTACCGGCCGCAAACCAAACACCGCAACATCGTTTGTTCGCTAAAGACTATGAATCGTTCAAAATAGCCCTTTTTTCGGGAAAACAAAAACCGGATCCGCTTTTCGCCGGATCCGGGCGAAAAGTTCCGAAGAAAAGGAAGACTAAAATTCGCGATCCTCCGTTTTTTTCTAATTTTGCACATACTATGAAAATCCTGAAAGTCTCGATATGCCTCCTGCTGCTGTGGGCCGCGGGAGCCTGCGGCCGGACCGATACGGCCCAATCCGAAGCGGAAACGGAAGAGGCCGCACCCAAAACCTCGTCTACGGCATCGACGCCGACGCCTACCGTCTCGAAACCGGCGAAGTGGGTTCAACGAGACGCTGGGCGAAAGATTCTCGGCGGATACGGCATCTCGGCCCAGGAGGTCGACCTGCTCGACCGCAAGGCCAGGGAGATCTTCCCGCTGCGCAACATCCGCGCCGGGCATCCCAAGTACACGGCTTTATCCACGAAGACTCGCTCTATGCCCCCATCTGGACTTTCTTACGAAACCTCCGTCCGGACTATGTCGTCTTCGGGTTCCACGACAACGACTCGGTGTCGATCCGCAAGGACGTGAAGCCCTGCACGCTGCGCCGCACGAAGAAGAGCGCCGTGATCACCTCCTCGCTCTGGGGCGCCATCATGGAGCACGACCTGCCCTACGCACTGGCCGCCGAAATGGAGGAGATCTACCAGTGGACGGTCGATTTCTTCGGCATCCAGAAGGGCGACTCCTTCACGGTCATCTACGACGAACGGTTCATCGACGACACGTCTCGGTGGGCATCGGCCGCATCTGGGGCGCAAAATTCACGCCAGAGCGGCAAGGAGTACTACGCCATACCGTTCCGCCAGGGCGGCAAGATCCAGTACTGGGAGGCCGACGGCGCCAGCCTGCGCAAGCAGCTGCTGAAGGCCCCGCTCAAGTATTCACGCGCATCAGTTCGCGCGCTTCACCTACGCCCGCAAGCACCCGATATACAAGGTCTACCGGCCCCACACGGGCGTCGATTACGCCGCACCGAAGGGCACGCACGTGCATGCCGTGGCCGATGGCGTCGTCGTCTTCAAAGGGCTGGGGCGGTGGAGGCGGCAATACGCTGAAGATCAAGCATCCGGGCAATCTGATGACCGGATACCTCCATTTGAGCGGCTATGCCAAGGGCATTTCGCAGGGCACGCATGTCTCGCAGGGCCAGTTGATCGGATACGTCGGATCGACGGGCGCCTCCACGGGCCCGCATCTGGACTACCGCATCTGGAAAAACGGCAAGCCGATCAATCCGCTGAAGGTGCCGCAGGAGCCCGCCGAGCCGATCTCGAAGGAGAACCGGCCGCTGTTCGAATTCGTCCGCGACCGCATCATGGCCGAACTCAACGGCGACGTGAAGCCCGAGGAGCGGATCACCCAGCTCGACTCGCTGGTGCTCCCGGCCGCTGCACCGGAGCAGCCGGCATCGGAGACCGGCACCGCCGACAAAAAATAGCACGATGGAACGTACGGGAATCATCATCGTCGCCGGAGGCAGCGGCACACGCTGCGGCGGCGCGCTGCCCAAGCAGTTCGCCCTGCTGGAGGGCCTGCCGGTCCTCGCCCGGACGATCAACGTCTGCGCCGAGGCATTGCCCGGCGCGGAGATCGTCGTCGTCCTGCCGGAGCGCTACACGGCCTTCTGGAGCGATTTTGCGGCCCGGTTCGACGTGGCGAAGCACCATACCGCAGCCGGCGGCGCCGAACGTTTCGACTCGGTCCGCCGGGGGATCGAGGCGCTCCGCACCGATCCCGAGCTGATCGCCGTACACGACGGCGTACGGCCGCTGGCAAGCGTCGGGCTGATCCGCCGCGTGGCAGCCGATGCCGCACGTTACGGTGCGGCCGTTCCGGCCATCGCGGCAGTCGACTCCCTGCGCGAGGTGGAGACCGACGCGCAGGGCGAAATCACGGCTTCGCACATCGTGGACCGCCGCCGCTTCCGCAGCGTGCAGACCCCCAGATCTTCCGGGCGGAGCTGTTGAGAAAGAGCATACGGGGCGCCCTACCGCCCGGAATTCACGGACGACGCATCGGTCGTGGAGGCGGCTGGCGGGCAAGCATCTTCCTTTCCGAAGGCGAGCGCAGCAACCTGAAGATCACCACACCCGAGGATTTCATCCTCGCCGGAGCGCTGCTCACAGCCCGCGAAGAGGCGAAAACGGCGGAAGAGGAGCATACCCGATCAGATTTCGGACCGCAGGACATGGAACCCCACATCTACAAATACCGTTTCGGCCGCTCGGCGTATTACGGCGCCGTCGTCTATCTGGCACTGTTCGGACTGCTGGGCTGGCTGCTCTTCCATCTCTACGAGGGCGGATACCTCTCGGCCTGGTTCACGTCGTTCATCGTGGCGATCATCGCCCTGATGGCCCTCTCCATCCCGCGCAAGATCGTCGTTACGGAGGACCGCGTGGAGATACGCTGCCTGCTGGACATCACCGAGGTGCGCCGGGACGAAATCGCCTCCGTACGGCGCGTGGAACCCGGACGCATGAAGTGGTTCATCCCGATCTTCGGCGGATACGGCTTTTCGGCTATTACGGCCATTTCCTCGACCTGCGGCGCTTCGACCGCGTGCGGCTCTACGCTTCGGAGTGGAAGAATTTCGTCGAGATCACCGACATCTACGAAGAGCGGCTCTATGTCTCCTGCGCGGATGCCGACCGGCTTGTGGCCGAGCTGACTCCTCCGGGCGGCAACCGACCCGACGAAGAGGAGGAGGACGAGGAGGCGATCGAAGAGCTCGAACGGGAAGAGAAGGCAGAAGAGCGGGCCGAGAAGGAAAGCGGGGAGAGAAGCGGGCAAAAGGCCGGGAAAAGCAGCGAAGATGCGGCGGCTGAAAACAGGCGGAACGACTGGCCCGGTCGGGCATGATTTTGGAAATCGATCAATAGACCCTTTATTAACTAAAAAAAACAAAAAAATGAAAAAGTATCGTTGCACGGTATGTGACTGGATCTACGACCCCGAAGTAGGTGATCCCGAAGGCGGCATCGCCCCCCGGAACGGCCTTCGAAGATATTCCCGAAGACTGGGTATGCCCGCTTTGCGGCGTCGGCAGGACCAGTTCGAGGAGGTTACGGAGTAGGCTCCGGCCGAAATGCCCCGCAAGGGGAGCCCCAGATCGCGAATTGCCGACATGGGGCGCATCCGTCGGCAGGCGGCATCGCCGACCTGCAGGAGGCCCAGTTCCACGGGATGGAGAGTTCCGTTCCGACACCAGAAAAAAGGATATCCGGTCGGATATCCTTTTTTGTATATGCTTCGTCCGGATCGGAGAGATCCCGGGGGTGCGCGACACCGGGATCAATGCCCGGACAGGTCCCGGCTGCCATGTGCTTCGGAGCCAGATTTCGAGGATTCCCGCATCGCCGGATCCGGCGGCTGCAGAAAAAAAAGGGCGGTATGCAACATCCCGCCCTGTGATTCCGGTAGAAACCCGGATCAGGCTTTCCCCTCGGGTTTCGTACCGGGGGAGACCCGCACCGGCCTTCACGGCCGGATCGGCTCCCTTGCCGCGCTTGCTGTAGAGGAACCGCTTGATCTTGTGCGTCGGGGTCTTGATGAAGGCCTCCTTCTCCTCGACCACCTCCCAGATGCGCGAGAAGCGATTGACCTTGGCATTGACGAAATCGAGAATCTCCTTCTTGAGTTGCTCGGTCTTCGCCTCCCAGGCCTCCTTGTAGGTTGCCCACTCTTCGCGCCAGTCGTCGATCATCGCCTCGATCTCCTCGCGATTGAAATGCACCAGGGCGACCAGACGTCCCTCGTGCTCCGTTACGATCGAATCGGCAATGCAGACATGCGAATTGAGCACGCTCTCGATATCCTCGGGATAGATATTCTAACCGCCCGGACCGACAATCATGTTCTTCAGGCGCCCCTTGATATAGAGCCAGCCGTCCGAGTCGAACTCACCCAGATCACCCGTACGGAACCAGCCGTCGACCGTAAAGACCTCCTTGGTTACCTCGGGGCTCTTGTAATAGCCCAACATGACACTCGGTGTCAGGGCTACGATCTCGCCCTGCCGCGTCTCGGGATTGACATTCTCCAGCCGCAGCTGCACACCCCGGGGCCTGCGGTCCGGTGGATCCGAGGCGTACCTGCGACGGGGCCGCACCGGCCAGCAGCGGAGCCGTCTCGGTCAATCCGTAGCCGATCGCATAGGGGAACACGCGCCTCCATCAGGAACCGCTCGGCACCGCCGTCAAGCTTCGCTCCGCCGATACCGAGGAAGCGCAGCCGACGGCCGAAGAGCTTCATGAGTTTCTTGCCCGCCACGCGATGCAGGTAGCGGCGCAGGAATCCCACCCGGTAGACCGTGCGCCAAAAGAGCGTTGGAGTTGAACTTCGCAAAGAACCTGATGGCGGTAGATCTTCTCGATAATGAGCGGCACGATGAGCATGACCGTAGGCCGCACCGCACGCAGGGCGGGCATCCCAGGGCCGACGCCGTGGGCGGACGGTCCAGATAGACGACCCGGGCCCCCATCGAGAAGGGGTAGATCATGCCGATCGAACACTCGTAGGTGTGCGAAAGCGGCAGCACCGACAAAAGACATCCTCGCCGCCGATCGGGAAGATGGCCGCCGACATATCCACCTGGGCACACAGCGCCTTGTGCGTCAGCATCACCCCCCCTTGTTTCGAGGTCGTACCCGACGTATAGATGATGACCGCCAGATCGTCCGGCGAAGGAACGGCCGTCGAGCCTGCGGTGCGCACCCGCTGGGAGATGATTCCCAGATTCTTGGTGCGGACCACGACATGGAGCCGCTCGATGGTCCGTTTCGAAAGTTTCGTGAAGAGTTTATCGGAAACAAGCAGCGCCTTGGCCTCCGAGTGCTCGATGATCATGTCGAGCTCCTCACCCGAAAAATCGGGAAGAATCGGTACGGCGATCATGCCCGCCGACGTTACGGCAAAATAGCAGACGCCCCAGTTGGGCATGTTGCTGCTCAACAGTGCCACCTTTGTCTCCGGGCCCGAGACCCGATTCGGTCAGGATCTCCTGCACCCGACCGATCCGGCGCCCTACTTCGGCGTACGTCAGCTCGTCGCCGTCGTACATGGAAAAAGCGATTCTCGATGCGAAGCGCTCCGTGCTGTTACGAACCAGGTCGTACAGAGTGTTGATCGTCATGTCAAAATCGAATTAGCGTCATGTGAATAACGCAAAAATGCGGGATAAAGATACGAATTTTCGATCGAAAATCGCTACTTTTGGACTAAAATATCAGCATGCTCGACCAACGGAACATCAAACGGCTCGCCGCACAGGCGGATTCGACCTCTGCGGCGTGGCGCCCTGCCGCCACCTCGCAGCCAACGAGGCCCGCTTCCGCCGCTGGCTCGGGCAGGGATATCAGTCATCGCTCGCCTATCTGGAACGCCACACGGAAAAGCGGTTCGATCCGGCACGGCTGGTCGAAGGAGCCCGCACGGCAGTTGTTTGCGCCGTGGCCTACAAAACCGCACAAAGCGACGGATATCCCGCGACATGCCGCACGAAAATCGCCTCCTACGCCTGCGACAGACTACCACGACGATCCGCAACATGCTCCGCGGCATGCTCCAGGCCCTGAAAGCCGCCTATCCGGGGCTCGAAGGGCGAGCCTTCGTCGATACGGCGCCGCTGGCCGAGAAGCAGCTGGCCGTGGAGGCCGGGCTGGGATGGATCGGGCGGCAGTCGCTGCTCGTAACCCCGCAGTTCGGGAGCTTCGTGCTGCTGGGCGAGCTGCTCCTCAACGACGAAACGGACGCATACGACACCCCTTCGAAGGTTCCGCTGCGGCAGCTGCCGTGCCTGCATCGAGCACTGCCCAACGGGGGCGATCCTCGACGAGCGGATGATCGACACGGGGCGCTGCATCGCCTGCCACACGATCGAGCGGGAGCCCGACACCGGGATCGATCTCGACGGCTGGATCTTCGGATGCGACGCCTGCCAGAGCTGCTGCCCCTTACAACCGGCGCGCACCGCAGCACCGCAACCCGGCATTCGACACCCTCTTCGACCCGGCGGAACTCGATGCCGAGGCGTGGCGCGCGCGCTCGACGAGCGGCAGTTCACCGATTGCTTCGGCACGACGCCCCTGACCCGGAGCGGGCTGGAGCGGATCCGCGGAAACATCCGCGACAAGCGGTAGCCGCCAGCATCATGTCGGCCGGCAGCCACCGGCCGACAACCGCCGACAACCGCCGACAACCGCCGGCACAAAGCCGACGGTCGCCTCCGACTGGCAACCGCCTCCGGAACGAAGAAGCGGACCTTCCCGCAGGGGTCCGCTTCGCAGCTTGTTGCGGCGTATGCCTATTTCTTGGTCAGTTCGGCAAGAGCAGCCTTCGCGTTCTCGGCAGCCCGCCGTCGGTAACCTTCTGGAAGGCGGCGATGGCCTGGTCGCGCATCTCCTTGGCGTTGTAGGCGCTGCCCAGCACATAGTACATCAGGCTCTTTTTTGTCAACGGGATCGGTCTGAGCCTCGGCGGCAGCCTCACCCAGCTCGATTACCTTGGCATAGTCCTTCTTGCCGGAGTAGGCCTGCAGGCGTACGTTCTGGAACAGGGCGCTTGCGGGGTTCTTCTCGAGCTGTGCATCGGCCATGGCGATGATGCCGTCGAAATCACCGGCCTTCTGCATCTCGGCCACCTTGTTGTTCGTGTAGAGCGCCATCATCTTCTTTGGCCGTCTCCACGTCGTTGGCATATTTCGGGTGCGTCTTGGCGGCGCGACCGCTACGGCATCACCCAGCTGGCATTCAACGAGGCCGTCAACGCGCCGCTTTGCGAAGAGGCCAATAAGTTGGGACGCGAGTATTGCATTCAGATAAAGGGTGTCGTCAACGAACGCCAGAGCAAGAACAACAAGATACCTACGGGCGACATCGAGATCGTCGTCGATGAGCTCAGCGTGCTCAGCCCGTCGCTCACGCCGCCGTTCACCATCGAGGACAATACGGATGGTGGCGACGACCTGCGCATGAAGTATCGCTACCTCGACCTGCGCCGTCCGGCGGTGCGTCGCAATTTGGAACTGCGCCACCGCATGACCATCCTGATCCGCAACTTCCTCGACCAGCAAAACTTCATCGAGGTGGAGACGCCGATTCTCATCGGATCCACGCCCGAGGGCGCACGCGACTTTGTCGTGCCTTCGCGCATGAACCCGGGACAGTTCTACGCGCTCCCGCAGAGCCCGCAGACGCTCAAGCAGCTGCTCATGGTGGCTGGCTTCGACCGCTACTTCCAGATAGCGAAGTGCTTCCGCGACGAGGACCTGCGCGCCGACCGCCAGCCGGAGTTTACGCAGATCGACTGCGAGATGTCGTTTGTGGACCAGGAGGATGTGCTCCAGTTGTTTGAGGAGATGGCCCGCGTGCTCTTCCGCGAGGTGAGAGGCGTGGAGCTTCCGAAACTGGAGCGGATGACCTGGCACGAGGCCATGCGCCGCTTCGGCAGCGACAAGCCCGACCTGCGCTTCGGCATGGAGTTTGTGGAGCTCATGGACGACCTCAAGGGCACGGGCAGCTTCTCCGTCTTCGACGAGGCAGCCTACATCGGCGGCATCGTCGTGCCGGGCTGCGCCGACTACAGCCGCAAGCAGCTCAACGAGCTGACCGACTTCGTCAAGCGCCCGCAGATCGGAGCCAAGGGCCTGGTCTTCATCAAGTATAATGCCGACGGCACGGTGAAGAGCAGCATCGACAAGTTCTACACGCCCGAGCAGCTCGCCAAGGTCAAGGAGACCACGGGAGCCAAGGACGGCGACCTCGTGCTCATCCTCTCGGGCGACAACGCCAACAAGACGCGCATCCAGCTCTGCTCGCTTCGTCTGGAGATGGGCAACCGCCTCGGACTGAGAGACAAGAATGTCTTCAAATGTCTGTGGATCATCGATTTCCCGCTCTTCGAGTGGAGCGACGAGGAGCAGCGCCTCATGGCCACCCACCATCCCTTCACCATGCCCAACCCCGACGATCTCCCGCTCCTGGACGAGCATCCGGAGCAGGTGCGCGCCAAGGCCTACGACTTCGTCTGCAACGGTATCGAGGTGGGCGGCGGTTCGCTCCGTATCCACGACACGCAGCTGCAGGAGAAGATGTTTGAGGTGCTCGGATTCACGCCCGAGCGCGCCGAGGCGCAGTTTGGCTTCCTAATGAATGCTTTCAAGTATGGAGCACCGCCCCATGCCGGACTGGCCTTCGGTCTCGACCGCTTCGTCAGCATCA
>VOFC01002753.1_pt1 | contig 23873 bp, 42 predicted proteins | sample 5384161 | NCBI WGS metagenome assembly VOFC01 (sample SAMN12384722, study PRJNA508395) | human gut metagenome | isolation source: healthy gut B | host: Homo sapiens | reverse complement strand
TTCCATGATCTGTGTGGGAAAGCGAAATACAACACAAGAATCGGTATCAACGTAATTACAACTGCTGCCATGGTTTCACTCATATAACGGGTAAACTGGCCCACATAACGATAGATTCCCAGGGTCAGCGTCGTTGTGGTGTTTTTGTTTCCCCAAGAAGGATCATCGGCATATAAAATCATTCCAGCAGCCGATTGCCTTTGATCAGCGCCATCGTCACGATAACCGGCTTGGCAATCGGGAAAATAACCCGGAAAACACTTTACATCATGGCATCCATCCATCCTGGCCGATTCCTCCAGCTCTCTTGGAAGGGTTTTGAAAAACTTCTGAAATACAATACAGGACATCAAATTCCTGCGATATACAAAGCAAACGCCTGTCAGTTTGTTCAGCAGGCCCATCTTTTTCAGCATAAGAAACACCGGAAGGATTGTTGCCTGAACCGGCACCATCATTTCCCAAAAGAAGGTAACTGGACAGCAGGTTTTTTCCTTTAAATTCATATCTGGCAATTCCATACGCCATCATCGCAGACAGAAGGATACATCCGCTGTGCCACCAACTGTAAGGATCAAACTGTTTCCAAAATATTTTACAAAATCATTCTCAAACAAAACCGTTTTATATGCTTCAAATGTAATACTGGATGGTATGGAAATAAAGCTTTTCAGTAAATCCTCCTTGTTTTCATAGAATCCATCAGCGTTACCACTGCCACAAAAATGGCAATGCTTGTGTATAAGATCAGAAGAATGGAAATCGTCCAGCGAATCACTTTTTCCTGCGTCGACAGAACTTCAGCTTGTCCACCACTTCTGTCACTTTCTTTTCTTTTTTTTACTCTCATATCCACCCCTCCTAGTTTTCGTACTCAAATTTACTTAATACTTTGTTCTGCAGGAAGGTGACTACCAGCATAAATAAAAACATTACAACACTGATGGCCGAACCAAAGCCAAAGATTTGTTTTTGGCATCCAGGCCGCTTCAAAGGTATAGCGATAGAATACCATGCTGGCAAAATCCAAGTGCCGCCAACTCCGCCGTTCAAACCGCCCAGAATGTAAGGAAGATCAAAATTCCAAGAGCCCAGATGGTACTCATCATAATGATCGAAGCACAGGAAGGAAGGGAACGCGAAAGAATTTTGGTAAAACGCTGCCATTCTGTACATCCATCTACGGCAGGCCTCCATAATCTCCTGGGGATATCCATGAAGTTTGCATAAAAAATCATAATACCGGAACCGGCGCCCTGCCACATGATCATCAAAACCAGAAGCTTAAAGGCGATGGAAGGATTTCCAAACCAGGCGTTCTGTGACATTCCCAGGCTTTTTTTAGGATCGTGTTCATAAGACCGATATTCGGATTAAACAAAAAGGGTTGCAAAAAACCGATGACCGTGCTGCTGATGACATAGGGTAAAAATACCATAAACTTTATGTATTTATAGGCCGGAATTTTGATGAAAAAGAAATACGCCAGAAAATACTGAAACGGTGTGATGATGAACCACACGCACAATAGATATTTCAGGTTGTTTTTCAGAGAGTTAAAAAAGCCGGCGTAAAACGTTCATCGTTAAAAATGCGGATGAAATTTTCAAAACCCACAAAGTCCGCTTTTCCCATACCGGTATAATTGGTAAAAGCCAGATATACCACATACAGGATCAGGATGATCGCAAAGATCGTATAGACCAATAAATCCCGGCGTGATAAAAAATAAATAGTTTCTGTTTTTCTTCATAATCCGGTTCCTCCATACATCCAATACTTAAAAAATGCAGGCATCATTTCTGATACCTGCATTCTGTCAATGTTCTCTGAACTTATTCCATAATTGCTGCCACATCTGCCATCATGTCGTCATCAACTGTGATCTCGCCGCTCATAACCTTAAGGATATCTTCTGACCAGACAGTATCAGCTGTATCTGTTTTTGCATAAGTTGTAAGTACATTCTGCCAGCTTCTGAAAATGTTTCCGCCGCCGCTTACAGAGATTTCCTGTGCAACCGGATGTGAGGATTCGATTTCCGGAGATGCAGATACGCCGCCGACAGCCTGAACCCATGCGGTCTGTCCTTCTTTGCTTGCGCAGTAGGAAGCAAATGCCTCCTGCTGCCTCTTTGTTCTGAGTATTCGCATTGATGGAGAAACCATTTGCTGCTGTTCCTACCAGACCAGCGGTTCCGTCTTCTGCCGGGGATTGCGAATGCACCATAGTTCAGATCCGGATTGTTCTGGTCGATAGTGGAAAATGTTCCAGGTACCGCCAATCATCATTGCCGCATTACCGGTTGTAAAGCCAAGATCATATCATCACTGTTGATCACGCCAAGCCAGTTATCACCAAAGTACCCTGCATTTGCCCAGTCTACCAGTTTCTGGAGGGAACCGCTTGCGCCAGGTCCGTCTGCCTTGCTCGATATAGTCATCAGGCCTCTGGTATATTCCGGATCGTATGCGGACATCACCGGCTCCCAGATAAAGAGAAGGCTCCAGTCACTATAAGCACTGGGAAATCGGAGTGATTCCTGCCTCTTTGATCTTTGCCAGCAGCTCTTCAAACTCGCTGAAGGTCTTGGAACTTCCCAGCCGTTCTCTGCAAAAATATCTTTGTTATAGAAGCAGGCACGGGAGTCCATGGTCAGCCAGGGAACGGAATACTGTTTTCCGTCAATCGTAGCGAGCTTCATCGCATCATCCGTTATAATACTGAAATCCACAACGTCCGTCAGATCCTCTACCATGCCATTGTTCACATAGCCGGGCATGATATCCGTAGCCGTACCGTTTGTCCAGAAAAAGATCCGGGTCCTTCGCCGGACTGAAAGAGCCGTCGCGAGAACCTGCTGATAATCGGAAGCCTTAATCTCGTAATCCACTTCCACGTTGGGATATTTTGCTTTGAAGCCTTCGATGACAGCTTTTAACGCTTCCTCAAAGCTGTAGGCATGCTCCCATACGGTAATGGAACCGGAAACATCCTCGTTTACCGCCTCATCTGCCGATACCGGAAATGTACTGAGAACCATTGCTGCTGCGCAGGACAGCGCCATCCATTTTTTCATTTTCATACACTTTTCCTCCTTTTCTTTTTTATGCAGTCCCGTCTTTTCGTCTGCCCGAACTGTTCACTGATAGCTTCATTTTAGTCAGATTTCCATTTTCAGACAAGGCAATAACTTCTTTAGTTTCTGCACAATCTTACGATTATTTGTGGAAAAATTCAAAAAATTCTATGGAAGTTCAAAATTTTATCTGTTTTTCGATACTGCCCGATGGTCTTTCCGGTACTTTTCTTAAAGACTCTCAGAAGATAATGGCATTGGAAAAACCCGCCAGCTCCGCCACTTCCTCCAGGGAATATTTCGACTGCTTCAAAAGTGTGGCGGCATAGGCCACCCGTTTCTCGATGATATATTGCGTCACCGTCATTTTCGTCTGTTCCTTGAATTTCTTTTACAGAAGGAGGGCACGCTCATGCAGCTCATCTGCGCCAGCTCCGGCAGGGTCAGCTTTCCGTCCAGATGCTGGTCGATATAGTTCAGAACCTCCATCAGCGGATTCTGTGCTCCTGCACGCAACGCCGCCTCCTGGAATCCCTGCATGTACTCCAGCGCCCTGTCTTTCAGTTCCGTACTGCTGGCCGCGGAAGAAATAAGAGAAACAAGGCTCTCCTCCTGTCTCCATTTTTCACGAAAGCTTTCCTCAAAATGATATTCCTCCAGAATTGACTGGATCAGCTGGCGGAGATTCTGCTGGAACATGTTTTTTACGACTGCGACAGACAGCTGCTGCTCTCCACTCACTTGAAACCACCGTTCCAGCTCCTCCGAAAACTGCTCCGGCCAGCTCTCTTCCAGGAATTTTTTTGTCTCAAAAGATTCCAGGCGCACTTGAAGTCAGCGCTTCTTTATAAAAAAAAAACCGTTCTTTCCGGATGAAAAAAACCTGTTCTGCTGCAAGAACCGCATTCTGATACTGCTCTCTTTGTCTCCGAAAGTTCCTCGTACTCCTGGCTGACTCCAATCGTCATTTTTCCTGTGAGGTACTGGCCGATGTTATTCTGAAGCAACCGCAGCCAGTTTTCCAGCGTTTTCTGCCGTTCTTCCAGAGCGAGCTCCTCGTCCAGCTGAAACAGGATAAACGTTTCCCGGTTGTAGGGAGCAAACAGGGTTCCCATCTGATAGCGGCTTACGATTTCCTCCAGAAGATGCACCAGCATGTCCGGCCCCACGACTGCTTCCTGGGCCGCTCCATTTTCCCTGCCATCCGTCAGCAGAACGCCCACCCGGTATCTGGCACTGAGGGCGGATCCAATTGTCCTGCTGCTCCTCCACGGAGTTTTCTTCTGTTCTACTTCTTTCCCGGCTGTCTTTTCATATACATTTTTCACTTCCTGAATCAACGTCTTCTCCGTCAGACTCTGCTTCAGGATATAGCTGTCTGTCCCAAGCGAGATCGCCCGTTGGGCATAGGAAAAATCCTCATGGCAGCTCACAATAATCACCCCTGGTGCCAGCCTTCTCTCACGGATTTCCCGGATAAAGGGAAAGGCCGTCCATCTCTGCCATCTCAATATCCGTCAGCACAATATCCACCACATTTTCCTCCAGAAAATGCAGCGCTTCTCTGCTTCCCAAAGATCCCTGACACCACAATTCCTTCTTTTCCATCCAGAAAAGACTGTAAACCAATCCTCGACAGAATTTCATCATCCACTATAATAATCCTTATCATTTCTGTATCCCCCTGATGACCGGAAGCAGGTAGGTCACTTTCGTTCCAGCTCCCGGACTGCTCTCGTCCACATCCATAGTTTTCCCCATTACTCCATGCGAATCATTTCTTCTACATTATGGATTCCAATATTGGTATGTCCTTCTTTTTTTTCCCTGTCTTCTGTCTCCACTCCACACATCAAAACCCACACCCTGGTCTTCTACTATGATATGCAGGTTTTCATCGGCCCCAGACCTTCACTTTGATTTCCGTATTTTTATTTTCCTCTGCCAAGTCCGTGAATGACCGCATTTTTCAATGATCGGCTGCAGGACAAATTTGCGGATCCTGCAAGTTAAACAGTTTTCATCCTTCTCGATCACAAGCTCAAAATTCATGAAACGCGCTTTCTGGATGACCGCGTAATTCTCTACCAGCTTCAGTTCATCTTCCACGCAGTAACCCGCCTCATCATCCCGGGCCGCATTCATCAGAACATAGTTTAAGGACTCAATCAGCTTCTGGATGTTTTCCTGATGGTTCAGCACCGCCACCCACTTGATCGTATTCAGGGCATTATAGATAAAATGCGGTGTCAGCTGTGCGGAAAGCACCCGAAGCTTCTGCCTGTTTTTCTCGGTTCCTCCGGTAATCCTCCATCAGCGCATCGATGCGGCTGATCATATGGTTGAAATGCCGGTATAAGCTGCGGATCTCGCCTTCTCCGATCGGTTCGATCTGCATGGAATCCAGCGTCCCCTGGGCATACTGGTCCATCGCCTTTTTCAGCGTTCCAAGGGGCCGGAAGATATATTTCCGCAGCATATAAAAGCATGACAAACAGGAAAATCACATAAATCACTGCAATGAAGAGAATCGGTTTCAGAAGCGACAGGGCCCGCTGCATGATATAAGCCATCTCAATCACCGAAATGCAGTACCAGCCGGTTGTGCCGATCCTGCGGCCCGCCAGAATCACCTTTCTCCCGTCTGCCAGTGTCGTCGGATGATAGTCCGTGATTTTCTTCTCATCCAGGACAAGAAATATTCAGATAATCCGTATCCAGTTCCTTGTGTGGAACTGTAGAGAATCCTTCCCTCCGAGTCTGTGAGATAACGTACAGCCTCGTCCGACTGGAACTGAGCCGAGGCGTCCTGCACAAAGGAATCGCTCATAACCATATAGAAAACCGACATGCTGCATTTTCTCATCATTCAGGGACCTGGCCAGAATGTAGCGGTCCCGCTCGGACCTGCCATACATTTTATTCATCACATACCAGCAGCATCTTCCTCCTGCCATAAGCACTTCCTCCTGGTGCTCTTCCATAAAAGAAACCGCCCCGGAATAATTGCCTACCCCATAAACTTTTCCGTTCCGGTCAATGATTGCCCCGCAGCCACCCCCTCCGTCGAATACACATTGGAGGTCAGCCTTTTTTCGATCAGCTTCTCTTCGCTTTCCGTCAGCTCTTCCCCGGACAGCAGCTCCACAACATCATTATAGTAGGCAAAAAGGGAGGCTCTCCATGCGGCTTTTTCAGCCCCCGGATATCTGATAGCCCACCGATGACATGGAATCCATAGCGGATGTTCCAAGAGTCGTGATGTTGTAATCCCGGAAAATCCTCACAACAAAAGCCGCCATGATAAAAGAAAGGAACGATCACCAGCACCACAAACAAAAAGAACCACCGGGTGGTCATGGGGGACGGTGTTTTCGGCTTTTTTCCCTGTCCCCTGGTTTTATTGCAGAAAAGCCATTTTTCTTCATCTCCCCCAAAAAACATGCTTTTTCTGTATATTATTTAAAATATTGTAACTTAACAATCAATTATTGTAAAGATACTATAAAAAAGAAAAAGAGACACCCGGAAGGCATCTCTTTCTCTGCTTATGATTACTTATAATCTTTCATATAGTCGCCATGAGCTGCGATGAGCTCGTCGCACATGCTGATGATATCATGGATATTCAACTCAGCGGCGGTGGGGATCCAGCATGGCAGCCTGGTAAATCTTCTTGCGGTCTCTGGTGACAGCAGCCTCAATCGTCATGAGCTGAACGCCGATGTTGGAGGGCGTTCATGGCTGCCAGATGGGCCGGAAGCTTGCCAACCTTTGTGGGATGGACGCCGGTTCCGTCGATGTAGCAGGAACCTCGACGCAGGCATCGGAGGAAGGTTCTCAATGTAACCGTCATTGCGTACATTTCCGCCGATCTTGTAGGGCTGGTTGGTCACGACAGCTTCCATAATATAGGAAGCGTATTCCCTGCTTCGCTCGTGGGTGATCTTGCCGTCTTTCAGGATATCCTCCACTCTCTTTCTCCCAGCCTTCAATCTGATTGATGCAGCGTCTCGGATACTCGTCCAGCGGAATGTTGAACTCTTCGATCATTTCCGGATAGCGGGATTTGATGAACCAGGGATTGTACTCCGCGTTGTGTTCGCTGGACTCAGTGCAGTAGTAGCCCAGATGGCGGATATACTCGTAGCGCACCATATCGTGGTGTTTCTCGCCAGAAGTGTTCTTCTCCTCCGCCCGTCTTTTGATCTCCGGATAAAGATCCACGCCATTCTTATCGTGAATATCCAGAAGCCAGGCCATATGGTTGATACCGGCAATGAGTTCGGTTCTGCCCTCCAGCTTATCCTCCATGCCAAGATCCTTCAAAAGGCACTCAGAACATACCTGAACGCTGTGGCAGAGACCGACGGTTTTGATCTTCGTGTAGCGCTGCATATAACCGGTCAGGATCGCCATGGGATTGGAATAATTGAGGAAAAGGGCATTCGGGCAGACCTCCTCCATATCTCTCGCAAAGCCCTCCAGCACCGGAATTGTGCGAAGTCCTCTCATAATTCCGCCGATTCCAAAGGGTGTCGGCGATGGTCTGCTGAAGGCCATATTTCTTCGGAATCTCAAAATCTGTGACTGTGCAGGGCTCATAACCGCCTACCTGGATGGCATTTACAACAAATGTTGCATCCCGCAGAACGTCTTTTTGTTTTCCACGCCGAGATAAGTTTTGATGACGGCTCTTTCCTCGTTTACGTTCTTGTTGATGGCGGAAAGGATAATCCTTGAATCCTCCAGACGCTTCTCATCAATGTCATAAAGCGCAATCTCGCAGTTTTGCAGGGCCGGGTACACATACAATCTCCCAGTACATTTCTTGCAAAAACCGTGCTTCCCGCTCCCATAAAAAGTGATTTTCATTGCCTTTCCTCCTTTTTCTCTGTTTTTTTCTGATGAACCTATTGTATAATTTTCTCAGAGAAACAACTATCCCGTTTGTGCAGAAAACTTGTTAAAATGTTGTATTTTAGGAGGAACTTATGGCAAGAAAAAATACGAAACCAGACACCAGGCTTATCTCACCGTTTATTTCTGCGGCAGCGAAAATTGCCCACCCCGGCATGCTTACGGCCCGGCAGTGCGCCCTCACTATCTTCTCCATGTGATTTTAAAAGGGCCGGGGCATTTATCAGTACAAAGGACAGACCTATGCACTTTCCGCCGGAGATGCCTTTCTCATTCCCCCAGGCGGAGGTGACGTATTATCAGGCGGATGAGCGCGAGCCCTGGAGCTATGCCTGGGTGGGTTTTGACGGAAAAGCGGTTCCTGAAATTCTCGCCCGGACTGTTTTTTCCGATACCTTCGTCTTCCGGAATGAAGCACCGGAATCTGTCACGCTTCTCACGGACCAGATGAAAAAACTCTGCGAAACTTTTTTCCAGAGTCCTGAGGACCAGCTCTCCGCCGCCGGAAATCTCCTGCTGCTCTTTTCCTTTACGAAAAAAAAGGCCCCTGAGACCTCTCAGGAAACCCACCCAGATCTATCTTCAGAAAGCCAAAAGAATATCTGGAAAACAATTATGCTTATCCCATCCGGATTTCCGACGTGGCCCGCTATACCGGCATTGACCGGACCTATCTCTACCGGATCTTCATGGAAAAAGAAGAAGCTCTCGCCCAAACAGTACCTGCTCCGTCACCGGCTTCCGCATGGCCGTTGAAATGCTCTGCACCACCAGCTACTCCATCACCGAGATCGCCCCTCTCCTGCGGCTTCCACGATGCCTCTTCTTTTCCGGCTGTTTTCGCCAGCAGTTTCATATGTCCCCAGAGATTTCCGGAAGACCGTACATCATGAGCAGAATAAAGACTATACCGGCTGAAAAGCCGCCGATTTTTTGCAATCATTCTCAGGACTGCCGGCGATTCGAGAGAATCCCATCGATGAGTCAGGAAAAAGGGCTCCTCCGGTTCTTTGGCCAAATGGACATATTTTCCTTTATAACATGAGCATAACGGAAGATCTCTCTCAGATAGCTGCTGACGGCATCGATAATGCTCAATTACCGCCAGAAACCATTCTGCATCTTCCAACTGATTTTCCGCTTCTTTTTTCCTGCAATATAAAAATCATCATAATCTGCTTTTTTATTATTCTATTCGGCCGGGCGCAACACCTTGGTATTGGAAAAAATCAATCTTCTTTACTTCCCCCGATCTCTCCGGTAAAAGATGACGGGCAGACCGCATACAGACGATCTTCGCTTCCGATTGTCAGTTTTTGCGTAATAGTGCGTATAACTCCATTCGGATGATTCAACCGTATAATCCCCATAGCAGTTATGAATCTTATCAAAACCGCCGATCCGTTCAGCAAATACACAGAGCATACTGGGAGAAACGTAAAATTCCAACGGTGACTTAAGAAACAGGGGCCGTTTGGGATCGAAGCCAGCGTCACCGTTTTGCCATTACTCATCGTGTGATAGCTGAAGCGATCTTCGGATGTAAGATACTCGCAGACCGCATCCATTTTTTCAAAAGATGTCATCGAGGAATTCGTGTTGGCGGCAATGATCTGATCCATCCAGGCATATAAGTCCGTGTTATAGTCCTTCACGGTCCAGTGCAGTGTTTTGGCTGTTACATAGCCCTCCTTATGGATCTCGCGGACTTCCACATCATAATTTCCTGCTTTTTAAATTCCACTTCTCCTACATAACCGCCCTTTACTTTGTGAAGCGAATTATCATAATCATCCGCATTGAGATACTCGATATCATCGTAATACTGCCCACCGCCCAAGTTGGAAAGATTGATCAACACGGTTTTTCCATTCGAGAGCAGCTGGATGGAATTCGGATCCGATTATCCGTCTGAATATACACTGCCTTTGACACACCTCCATAAAGCCCGATACCAGCCGTATCCAGGAAATAGAACTTATAAGAATACTTTTGCCTTCGCACTGCTTGCCACGCGATAATTTCCCACAGACACCGTTTTAATGCTGCTCCAGGGACCATAGATTTTCGTCGTCCCATTCAGCTTGAAGGAACGAACTTTCAGATAATAGGTAGTTCCGCTCCGGTCATAATTGGAAAAAAGAAGGACAGTTTTCCATAGCCCTGGCCGTTCCAGTCGCTATCTGTGGAATCATATTCCAGATACTGGTCAAAATCCCGTGTCTCGCTGAGCCAGCCTTCATAGCCGCTATAGGGATCAGAAGCAGAAAAGGTTCCCGGACAAATCACACCCATATAGTACTCACTATAATTAACACTCTGAATTTTCGGTACCGGAAGATTGGCATTGTATTTTGCCGAATCCATTTCTGTAGTTTTCCCATCCTGGTAAGTCTCCTCTGTAACCGTCACAGAAGAAGAAATTTTCTGTCCATAAATATCGGTAAAAGGTAATGGACGTTTTCCAGGATTTATCGCTGTAAAATAGAAGAAGTACTTCGACCCTTTATTGACCTGCATCACAACATCTGACTTTGAAAAATTGACGCTCTGAATTTCGTTGGTAACATAAATTTCAAAGGTTTCTCCCGTTTTTTTCTGAGAGAAGCATAGGTTTCATTCAGAAAACCCAGGGGATCGGCATTTCCATTGTTGTTTGTATTGCCGTTGTTGGTATTGCCATTGCTAGCCTGCTTTCTTCGCCGTCGCCTTTGCCGTCCGGGGACCAGCCGGAATAGACATATTTTCTTTTCGCATAGCGGTAAAAGCTCCGAATCTGCAGATAGTAGCGGGTAGCCGGTTTCAGGCTTTAAGGTCGTAGTAAGTCTGGTGGCTCCGCTGATCGTTGAAGCTTCGCCCTTTAAAATCGCTCCGCGTCGAATAACGGATTGATAACCTGAAACCGCCCTCGACGGCCGTTTCCAGGTGAGCTTCAGCGTCGTGCCGCCAGACGGGCTCTGCATGGAAGCCAGCTTTGTGCCAACGGGATTGATACGGAAGGTCTTTTTCACCGTTCCGCTGTAACTGCCTTTTCCTTTTACTGCCACAGTGTAAACGCCGGGATTTTTCCGGCCTTTGAATAAAACCAGCGTATAATCTTTGTTTACGCTGAGCTTTTTGCCCCTGTATCTGACGCTCACAGCAGGCTTCTGTACCCCTGCCGTTATAGGTGTAAACCGTCTTGTAGACGCTAATTGTTGTGTTTTGAGCTGCACTTTTCCGGCAGCCTCCGCCCTTCCGGTGTATCCCAGCAAAATTACCACTAAAAAACAGGATTATTGTTCCGGCCAGCACCGGAAATTTCTTTCTCTCTTTCATGTTTTTTCCTCCTGTACAAAAAACCTGCCCTGGAACATTTTCCGAACAGGTTCAGAATACTTTTTATCTTCTAATCTCCAGAAGCTTGTTTTTCAGTTCGCCTTCCAGTCGCTGCATCTCGGCTTCGGCAGCCTGGCGTTTTTCATGGCCCTCGGCCTGATTTTTCAGAACCTCGTCCAGCGTAGAAATCAGAGACTCGTTGGTCTGTTTCAGAGTCTCGATATCCACGATGCCGCGCTCGGATTCCTTGGCGGTTTCGATCGTAGCCATCTTAAGGGTCTGGGCATTTTTCTTCAGAAGCTCATTGGTCATATCGGTGACTTCACGCTGGGACTGGGCAGCCTGGCGGGGAATGTTCCACACCCAGAGCCAAAACCATCTGACTTTTCCACAATGGGATCGTGTTTACCACAGTGGACTGGATTTTTTCCACCATCTGGGTGTCGTTTCCCTGAACCAGACGAATCTGGGGCGCGGTCTGGAGAGAAATCATCCGGGTGAGCTCCAGATCATGAAGTTTTTCTCAAAGCGGTTGCAGAAGCTGTCGAGATCCTTCGCCTCCTGGGCATCCTCCGGAAGACCACTGCGCTCTGCCTTTTCCATTAACTCCCTTAAGGTCATTTTCCCCAGACCTCCTGCAGCTTCTTCTTGCCTGCCAGAATGTACATGGAAAGTTCTTTGAAATAGGTTTTGTTCAGCTCTGTACATCTTGTCCAGCATTGCAATGTCTTTCATGAGGACGACCTGATGATTCTGGAGGGCTTTCACGATCTTCGTGACATTTTCCTCGGCCTTGTCGTACTTGTTTTTCATGGTGTCCAGCTTGTTGGCGTTCTTTTGAAAAAAAGCCGAAGAAGCCTTTTTCCTGCTCCTCTGCCGCGTCAAAGCTTTTGAGCTCCGTCACCACGCTGGAAAGCATATCGCCCACCTCGCCGAGATCCTTCGTCCGGACGTTTTCCAGAGCCGCCTCGGAAAAATCAGCCATTTTCTTCTGGGCTCCGGCCCCGTACTGAAGGATCATATTGTTGTTGGTCAGGTCGATCTGCTTCGCGAAGCTGTCCACCATTTTCCGCTCATCATCGTTCAAAATGCTCTCATCAAAAGCCGGTTTGACTGCCTCCGGGCAGGGAGCTGCCGGAACTTCCGGGCTTTTCAGCCTCTCCGAAGGGATCCAGGCTCAAAGTCGGCGTTGTTTCCAAATCTTTTAAATCCACACTCATCTTTTTTCTCCTTTATCTTTTTCACTTTTACCTTATCAAAATCGCTTTCCGTCAGTCCTTCCTGAGCAAACATGTTGTGAAGGACGGAAATATCGGAAGAAATATCCCAGGCCGCCTCCTCAAAGAAGCTGTCTAGCAGTTTTCAAAAGCCTGATCGATCGTGTCCAGTGTGTCCTCGATCTCTTTCTTGGAATTGACAATATTTTTCTCCCTGGGAGGGTGTCCGTCCAGCTCCTCATAAGCTTTCAGAAGCTTCACCGTCGTCGGAAGATAGTAATCCATAAATCTTCCCAGATCATCCACCAGCTCCGGATGCTGCTCCACGCGGTTGAAAATCTTGGAGATCACCAGCTCCAGCCGGGGAAATTTTCTCGAGATCTCCACGCCGGGAATCCGGTCGTTGCAGGTTTTGATCTCCTCGAGGTAAGCTCTTCCGGCGGCGATGGTCTTTTTTCGCCTCCTCCGGAAGGTCTTTGCGGCGGCCGAATTTTTCTGCCTCCTCAGCTTTTCGTTTTTCCTCCTGCTGGCGCTCCTCCAGCTGTTTTCAGCTGTCTGATACTGCTCATGAGGCGGAGTCTGTCACCATAAGGCAGGTCTGATTTTTTGTCGAGATGACCATGAAGGAAAAGCCGCTTGCGGATCATTTTTCCAAGGTCTTTTTTACATATTCTTCGGATTTTCCAGGGCATCCGCCAGCTCCTGAATCTGGCAGAACTCCCGCTCTCTAAGCGCTTCCACATATCTGCGGAAGCGGCGGCTCGCCCCAGAAGGGAGGTTCCTTTGTAAGCCATGAAAGCGCTTCCCGCCACAAAGGGGGCCAGAACGCCGGTCGTTATCATGGCTGCCTGCAGATTCCGCGGGAGCACGATCGGAAGCGTGATTCCCAGAGCTATCACCAGAATACCCAGAAGCGTGTACCCGCAGATGGCCAGCGCCATGCCGGTTCCTGTCAGTCCGCCCGGATTTTTAAAGCGCTCCCGAAGGAAATTTTTCCTTTCTTCTCCCGTGCCTGCTCGTAACCCGGCTGAAAGCGGGTCGAGCGCATCGATGGAACGGCTGTATTCATAACCGCTGGAAGACGTTCCTTTTCCTTCTACGGTACCGCTGTAGACGGGACGGTCCGTGGACTTTTCCGTTCTGCTATGGGCATCCGCAGTTCTGTCTGCCCGGTCGGAATATCTTTCCGTAGCTTCCGGGTTTTATCATTGGCTTTATTTACGGCGTCCTGAACACTTTTCCCCACATTTTCCATGGCCTCGCCCACGGTCCGGGAAAGATCCTGGCTCAGTTTTTCCAAAATCCCTGGATTCCAGCGCTTTCCGCACCATATCCTCGATCTCATCGCCGATCTGTGACCAGTTTTTGTCTGTCATAATTTGATCTTCCTTTTTTATTCAAGACGTTCAGAGCATAAGCCTCAGGTCTACGCTCCGCTTCGGTCGGTGCTAAACGAAGGCCCACCGGGACTCAGCACCACGCATTTCATGCGTTATCGCTGCTATTGCAGCTTGTCTGAGGCTAATGGGCGTTCTATTTATGCTCTGAACTGTTGTTGTTATATTATAACACGGCCCTACTTTTTTTTGTGGGATTTTTTGTGAAAAAAGGGGTTGCATTTTCTGAAAGATGGGTATATGATACTTACATGATGTAATGTAGTTTTAAATACTACATGTAGAATTATTAAAAACTTTGTTCGTGAATGAAAGTGAGGAATCGATATGGATACTGTTTATACACGCGCCACAGAAACGCAGAAACCTTTTTTGAAAGATCCGGGAAGTGCGATCACTCATTTTATCGGCGTTGTTGCCGCAGCTTCCGAGGCCGCTCCTCTGCTGGTTCCCGGGCTCATCGGACAGGAAATCCGGTCTGCACAGCCTCCATGGCAGTATTCATCACCAGCATGATCCTGTTTCTACACTGCCAGCACACTCTATCATTCCCTTGATATTTCCGCCCGGGTCAACCGGGTTCTGAAGAAAATGGACCATTTCATGATTTTTATCCTGATCGCCGGATCCCAAAGCACGCCGCTCTGCATGGTGACGCTCCGTGACAGCGTAGGTCCGCTGATGTGTCTCATTGTCTGGTCAATCGCCGCTGTCGGCATCCTCATCAAAGCCTGCTGGATCACCTGTCCGAAATGGTTTTCTTCTATTATATATATCGGCATGGGCTGGGTCTGCCTCATGGGCTTCCCTGAGATTTTGAATGCTTTAAGCCCGGCAGCCTTTGGCTGGCTCCCTCGCCAGAGGCATCATCTATACCGTAGGCGGCATTATCTACGCCCTGAAGCTTCCCCGATCTTCAACTCCCGCCACAAGAACTTCGGCTCCCACGAGATCTTCCATCTCTTCGTCATGGGCGGAAGCTTCTGCCACTATATCGTGATGTACTCCTTCGTAGCCGCGTAAAAAATGAGCCGCAGCATTTGTTTAGAAAGTGCTGCGGCTGTTTTTAATAACTGTCATTATCTTTACAATCAGCTTCTTTTTTCTCTTCCCTTGTCAGCTGTTTGATCTCCCATTCGCGGCGCATGGCCTCCTGTTTGGTGGGGTAGGTCTCGTAGTAGACCAGTGTGACAGGTAGACAGGGGAGCAGGTGTATTTGGCGCCTTTGCCGCTGTTATGGGTTCTGACGCGGCGCTCGACGTCTGTGGTCCAGCCGGTGTAGAGGGTACCATCACTGCACTGGACGATGTATGTATAGTTCATTTTGTCCATAGTGTCTCCAGATTTATGTAAAGGATGCGCCCACATTCTCCGGGCATCACATCTATCTATGAAGCAGCCGCCCTGTCTGGTATTTTTTCTGGCGGGCCGAATGCCCGATACTGCCTGTACTGCTGCGGGCTGCGGATTGATTCGTAACTGTTCAGTACCTTGGCTCCCTGAATCGTTACGGCAGTTCTTTTTCTGATAATAGTATACGCGAAAGCACCTCCCGGTGCAAGTCCGTTTCTTCTGTATTTTCCTTCGTAAATCCCAGAACTGCTTAACATCATCTTCAAAAATACCGCCTGTCTGTCAATGCGGCGTATTCACCAGAATCCTGTTGTAGCAATATTTATCTTCCTCTCTCATTCCCCAAGAAACAAAAAAGGGATCCACCGGGGTTCCATCTTTTGTCAGTTTGAAATAGAGGTTGCTGCCTTCCTCGCAGTAATACTTCGAGGGCTGCTCACATAGCCGACAGGTCCGCCGTCTTCCACTACATCCCCTTCTTTTACGGAAACTTCCTTCAGCTGGCCATAGGTCAGTTCATAGCCGTTTCCGATATTCATAGATACCACCGTTTCCGTGGTTCCCAGTGTCGGAGCACCGTTCAGCATGAACTTCATGTTACCTGTACCGGATGCCTCTTTACTTGCAGTGGATATCTGTTCGGAAACATCTGCTGCTGCGAAGATCAGCTCCGCGTTGGATACGCGGTAGTCTTCGATAAATACAACTTTCAGTTTTCCGTTGATGCTCTTATCGTTGTTGATCACATCTGCAACGGAGTTGATCAGCTTGATCGTCAGTTTTGCACGACGATATCCGGCTGCTGCTTTTGCACCAAAAATGAATGTTCTTGGATAGAATTCCATTTCCGGATGTTTCTAAATCTGGTCATACAGATAGATAACATGCAGGATGTTCAGAAGCTGACGTTTGTACTCGTGAAGTCTCTTTACCTGTACGTCAAAGATGGAACGCGGATCGACTTCAACGTTATTGTGCTCTTAGATATATTTTGCAAGTCTTACCTTATTCTGATACTTGATGTTCATGAATTCATGCTGTGCTTTTTCATCATCAGCATAAACTTTCAGTTTGCCAATCTGAGAAAGATCTGTGATCCATTCATCACCGATATGTTCTGTTACCCACTCTGCAAGAAGCGGATTTGCATGGAGCAGGAAACGACGCTCTGAGTGATACCGTTTGTCTTATTGTTGAATTTCTCAGGCATCATTTCATAGAAGTCTTTTAATTCCTGATTTTTCAGAATTTCTGTATGCAGCTTAGCAACACCGTTTACAGAGTAGCCTGCACAGATTGCCAGGTGTGCCATTTTGACCTGTCCATCGTAAATGATCGCCATCTTGCGGATCTTCTCCTGATTACCGGGATATTTTTTCTGGATCTCTTCCACAAATCTGCGGTTGATCTCCTCTACGATCTGGTATATACGCGGAAGCAGTCTGGAGAACAGCTCGATCGGCCATTTCTCAAGAGCCTCAGCCATGATCGTATGGTTGGTATAAGCACAGGTCTTGGTTGTTACATCCCATGCCTCATCCCATTCCAGTCCTTCCTCATCGATGAGCACACGCATCAGCTCGGCAACCGCCACGGTCGGATGGGTATCGTTCAGCTGGAAGGAAGCCTTCTCATAGAACTTAGCGGATATCGGAATGTTTCTTCTTATATTTTGCGATCGGTTCCTGAACACTTGCAGAAATGAAGAAATACTGCTGTTTCAGACGCAGTTCTTTACCTGCGTAGTGGTTATCGTTCGGTTAGAGAGAACTTCTACGATATTTCTTGCCAGGTTTTCCTGTTCTACGGCTTTCTGATAATCACCTTTATCGAAAGAATCCAGCTGGAAGTCGTTGATTGCTTCTGCATCCCATACACGCAGTGTATTTACTCCATTGTTATTGTAACCAACGATCGGAATATCAAACGGGATTGCACGTACAGACTGATAACCTTCCTGGGTAAATTTGTTGCGTTTTGTTGCTTCATCGTATTCTACACGGATATAGCCGCCGAATTTTACTTCTTTTGCGTATTCCGGGCGTTTCAGCTCGAATGGATAGCCGTGTTTCAGCCAGTTATCCGGTACTTCTACCTGATAACCGTTTTCAATCTTCTGTTTGAACATACCATAACGGTAACGGATACCACAGCCATATGCTGCATAGCCAAGTGTTGCCAGTGAGTCAAGAAAGCAGGCTGCCAGACGTCCCAGACCACCGTTTCCAAGCGCTGCATCCGGCTCCTGATCTTCGATCACATTCAAGTCAAAGCCCAGCTCTTCCAGAGCTTCCTTTACTTCTTTGTACTCTGTCAGGTTGATCATATTATTGCCAAGCGCACGTCCCATCAGGAACTCCATGGACATATAATAAACCATTTTCGGGTCTTCTTTTTCGTAAACTTTCTGGGTTTCCATCCAGTTGTCAATAATCGTATCCTTGACCGCATAGGATACTGCCTGAAATACCTGCTGTTTTGTTGCGTCAACCAGTGTCTGACGGTACAGTGTTTTCAGGTTGCTTTTCACACTCTCAATAAATACTTCTTTGTCAAATCTTTTTGCTCACAGCAAATCCTCCTTATTTCTGTGTCTTTTCAACACCCATGCGTACACTTTCACCGTTGATACTCCATTCTTTTTCGTATCCGGCAATACTTCCAAGACAATCTCATCTGCAAGGACTTCATCCTTAATCTCATCCATATGGTCTTTCAGGACGGTGAGGATCTTTTCGTTGTCAGCTGCATACAGGCGGATTCTGTCCATTACCTCAAAACCTGCCTCTTTACGCATGGTCTGGACTTTGCTGATCAGTTCTCTCACAAATCCTTCCTCAATCAATTCCGGAGTAAGGTTGGTATCCAGAACAACGGTAATATCGTTATCCTGCTCAGATACATAGCCTTCGATCTGTGCTGTATCAATCAGTAAATCTGTCTCATATAATACAACTTCACTGCCATTGATGTCAAGCGTGAGGGAGCCTTTGTCTTTCAGCTCATCCATTGCCTGATTGCCATCAAGTGCAGAAAGTGCCTGTTTGATACCGCCAAGCAGTTTGCCGTATTTTGGTCCTACGGTTTTCAGCTGCGGTTTGAAGCTGTAAGAAGTAAAGTCTTTTACATCCTGTGTAAAGGTAACTTTCTTGCTGTTCAGCTCGTCACGGATAATGTCTGCGAAGTATTCTGGCAGTTCTTTCGGTGCTTTGACAAACATGTTTGCGATCGGCTGTCTGTTCTTGATGTTTGCAGTATTTCTGCATGCACGTCCCATAACAACGATCTTCAGTACTTCATCCATGTTTGCTTCGAGTTCTTTGTCTACGTGAGCCATATCTGCCTTCGGGAAATCACACAGATGTACGCTTTCCGGTGCAGTCTTGTCAATGCTACATACCAGATTCCGGTAGATGTCTTCTGTCATAAACGGAATCATCGGTGCTGCTGCTGCTTTTGAAACATTTACCAGAGCGGTATAAAGTGTCATATAGGCATTGATCTTATCCTGCTCCATTCCTTTTGCCCAGAAACGCTCACGGGAGCGTCTTACATACCAGTTACTCATATCGTCTACAAACTCATCCAGTGCTCTTGCAGCTTCCGGAATGCGGTAATTTGCCAGATTGTCATCCACGGTCTGAATCATGGTGTTCATCTTGAGAGCAGCCATTTATCCATTACGGAGAGTTTGTCGTAGTCTAATGTATATTTTGTTGCGTCAAATCCGTCAATGTTCGCATACAGTACAAAGAATGCATAGGTATTCCACAGGGTACCCATGAATTTTCTCTGACCTTCCTGTACAGCTTTGCCATGGAAGCGGTTCGGCAGCCACGGTGCACTGTTGATGTAGAAGTACCAGCGGATCGCATCTGCTCCGTAAGTCTCTAATGCATCGAACGGATCTACTGCATTTCCTTTGGATTTGGACATTTTCTGTCCGTTCTCATCCTGAACATGTCCGAACACGATAACATTCTGATACGGTGCTTTGTTGAACAGGATCGTGGACTCTGCCAGCAGAGAATAGAACCAGCCTCTGGTCTGGTCCACAGCTTCTGAAATGAACTGTGCAGGGAACTGCTTCTCGAATAGATCCTTATTTTCAAACGGATAATGATGCTGCGCAAAAGGCATTGCACCTGAGTCAAACCAGCAGTCGATTACTTCCGGTACACGGTGCATCGGCTTGCCACACTTCGGACACTTGATCGTGATCTCATCGATGTACGGACGGTGCAGTTCTACGGTTTTTGCCTTTTCATTTCCACTCATTTCGAACAGTTCCTGACGGCTTCCGATGGAATGCTGATGACCACACTCACACTGCCAAATGTTCAGAGGGGTGCCCCAGTAACGGTTCCGGCTGATACCCCAGTCCTGTACGTTTTCCAGCCAGTCACCGAAACGGCCCTTTCCGATGCTCTCCGGGATCCAGTTTATGGTGTTGTTGTTGCGGATGAGGTCGTCTTTGACTGCCGTCATTTTGATAAACCAGGATTCTCTTGCGTAGTAGATCAGCGGAGTGTCGCATCTCCAGCAGTGCGGATAGCTGTGTTCAAACTTCGGGTGCATCAAACAGAAGTCCTCTCTCATCGAGGTCTTTCAGCACGAGCGGATCTGCTTTTTTACAAAGATACCGCCAAACGGTGTATCTTCCGTCAGGTTACCTTTTGCCGTCTACCAGCTGTACAAACGGCAGGTCGTATTTGCGGCCCACATTGGCATCGTCTTCACCAAATGCCGGAGCGATATGAACGACACCAGTACCATCGGTCAGAGTTACGTAGGTATCACAAACAACATAAAATGCTTTTTTGTTCTGTTTTTCTGCATGAACGGCTGCACAGCTGTACAGTGGTTCGTACTCTTTATATTCCAGGTCTGTTCCTTTGTAATTCTCCAGTACATTGTAAGCATCTTCGCCGAGCACCTTGTCAGCCAGAGCCTGTGCAATGTAATAAACACGGCCGTCTTCTTTCATCTGAACTTTTACATAATCCTCATCCGGGTTTACGCAGAGTGCAAGGTTGGAAGGCAGTGTCCATGGTGTGGTTGTCCATGCCAGAATGTAAGCGTCCTCGTCTTTGACTTTGAAACGTACAACAGCAGAACGTTCTTTTACGTCCTTGTAACCCTGTGCCACTTCCTGGGCAGAAAGCGGAGTACCGCAGCGCGGGCAGTAAGGAACGATCTTGAATCCTTTGTACAGCAGGCCTTTTTTCCCAGATGGTTTTCAGTGCCCACCACTCAGACTCGATAAAATTATCATCATAAGTTACATATGGATGCTCCATATCAGCCCAGAAACCTACCGTAGAAGAAAAATCTTCCCACATGCCTTTGTATTTCCATACGCTCTCTTTACATTTATCAATGAAAGGAATCAGTCCATATTCTTCGATCTGGTCTTTTCCGTCCAGACCGAGCATTTTTTCTACTTCCAACTCAACCGGCAGACCGTGTGTATCCCATCCGGCTTTACGCGGAACCATTTTGCCTTTCATGGTCTGATATCTCGGAATCATATCTTTGATAACACGGGTCAGAACATGTCCGATATGCGGTTTGCCGTTAGCTGTTGGCGGTCCGTCATAAAATGTGTAGGTTTCACCTTCTTTACGGTTTTCCATACTCTTTTCAAAGATGTGATTTTCTTCCCAGAATTTCTCAACATTTTTTTTTCTCTGTCTACGAAATTCAGATTTGTCGAAACTTTTTCGTACATAAGCAACCTCCTGTCCTTATTATAAGGAATAAATCAAAAAGCTGCCATCCTGTAAAAGGATGACAGCCAATACTCTCATAACCACCTGTTACAACATACCGACAAAATGCGATATGCGTTCCCGATAACGGGGGAATCCGGCACGACTTACTTTCAGCGATGCTATAAAACAGCTTTCAGTCTGCAACTCCGAAGTGATATTCCGCCTGTGTTACTTGTACTCCTTCCCACCCACCGGAGCTCTCTGTGTCTTTTACGACAGACGTACTTGTCTTCTTCTGCGTTATTTTCCTGTTAGTCTGTCCCTATTATATAGTAGAAATTCCGGAAAAGTCAAGGCAAAAAAGTTGTTCAGCTATAAGAGTTGCCTGACAAACATATTCTTTTTTTCTATTTGTCATTTTCTCAATCTTATATTTGCCAAAAGGTACTAAATATTTCATATATCATCATTGAATTTTCAGTTAAATATGCTATGATAAATTTGAGTTATGATGCCAGAGTGAGAGGGTCCATCACTTTATAACGAAGCAATTCGCCGGCATCATTTTTATTCTCAACATCTTTAATATTTATCTTATGAAAGGAGAGAAAAGAAATGAAGAAAAACACACTCAAACGTTTTATGGCTTCTGCAATGACAGCCGTTATGTGTGTCAGCTCACTGGGAACATTAGCTGTAAATGCTGCTCCTGCTGACCCGGCTGCTGAAACCTCTGTTGTCGACAATCTGATGAGCAAAATGACGCTCCGTCAGAAGATCGCCCAGATGATGATGCCTGATTTCCGTAAATGGCAGACAGAATCGGACTCGGGACAGAAAAATTTCCAGGTGATGAACGATGAAGTGGCTCAGATCATCAAGGATTATGATTTCGGCGGAGTTATTCTTTTCGCTGAAAACGTAACTCAGACAGATCAGACACTGAAACTGACAACGGATCTTCAGGAAGCTGCCACAGGCGGAACGGACGGCAGCAACATCCCGCTGCTCCTGACAATCGACCAGGAAGGCCGTATTGTTTACCGTCTCGGAAGCGGAACAGCTCTTCCTGGAAACATGGCTCTCGGTGCAACCAGAAGCACGGACGCTGCAACACAGTCCGGAGAAGTGATCGGACGCGAGCTGAGTGCCCTCGGCATCAACGTAGACTTTGCACCTGTTGCCGATGTCAACAGCAATCCTTCCAACCCGGTTATCGGCCTTCGTTCTTACGGAAGCGATCCGGAACTGGTAGGAAGCATGGCAACTGCTGCCATGAAAGGTATGCAGAAGTACAACATCGCTACTGCTGCCAAACATTTCCCGGGTCATGGCGATACCGCTACAGACTCCCACACAGGTCTTCCTTGTGTAGACAAATCTCTGGACGAACTCAGACAGTGTGAACTCGTTCCGTTCCAGAAAATGATCGACAACGGCGTAGACATGCTGATGACAGCACACATTCAGTATCCACAGGTTGAAAAAGAAACTGCCATTTCCAAGAAAGACGGTTCCGAGATCAGTCTCCCGGCAACGCTTTCCAAAACCATTCTTACTGACCTTGTAAGAAACGAAATGCACTATGACGGCATCATCGTAACCGATGCCCTGAACATGGATGCGATTTCTCAGAACTTCGGCGAAACCGATGCCTGCATCCGTGCCATCAAAGCCGGTGTTGACATTTGCCTGATGCCGACTATCCTCAGAAGCAAGGCAGATATGCCGAAAATGGATGCGATCCTGGACGGCGTAGAAGCTGCTGTTAATTCCGGAGAGATCTCTGTGGATCGCATCAACGAATCTGTTAAGAGAATCCTTTCTCTGAAAGAAAAGAGAGGCATCCTGAATTACACAAGCGATACTCGTACTTACGAGGAAAAACTTGCCGTTGCAAACGAGCAGGTTGGTTCTGAACAGAATCGTGACATTGAGAGAAATATTTCTGCCCAGGCTGTTACCGTTATCAAAAATAACGACAATATTCTGCCGCTGAAACCGCAGGCAGGACAGAAAGTGCTTCTGCTTGGTGCATACAACAACGAAACTCCGGGACTCGCACTTGGTATGAGACGTGTGATCGCAGATCACATCATCAGCGGAAAAGTAGATTTTGAGACATTTCGTTACACTTCTGCAAACCTTGACCAGGTAAAACAGAAAATTGACGATGCAGACTACGTGATCGTTATTTCCGAAGTTTCCACAAACTTTTCCAACTGGCTGACCACACAGCCGACCGCTATCACAGAATACGCAAAAGCACAGGGCAAGAAATCCATCGTTATGAGTATTTCCAAACCTTATGATGTTGCAAACTATGCTGATTCTGATGCGAGCGTAGCTGTATACGGAAACAAAGGTATGGATCCGACAGAAGCTCTGAAACCGGATAATGCATTTGGTCCGAACATCATCGCCGGCGTAGAAGTTATTGCATCCGGTAAACTTCCGGTTAATGTTCCATCGAACGTTGCCATCGTTGCTGCTGACAAGCTTCTGGAACGTGCTGGATTATGAAAACAAGGCATATGCTGATATCATCACTGCGATCACTAATCTGGAACGTGTCGGAAACAAAGCTGCTCTGGTTGCTGTCATCGCAAAAGCAGAAGCCATCGTTGCTGCAAAAAGACAGCTATGTATCTTCTACACTGAACGGTCTGGAAGAAGCTCTGGCTGCCGGAAAAGCAGTGAATGACAACCCGAATGCACTTCAGGATGCAATCAACAATGCAGTTACCTTGCTGACCGAAAAGTTGCAAACGTTCGTCTGCTTGGCGACGTAAATAACGACGGCAGCGTAACTACTGACGACAGTGCACTGCTGCTTCGTTCTGCCGCTGAACTTGATACTCTGGACGATGCTGCA
>VOFC01005514.1_pt1 | contig 23901 bp, 38 predicted proteins | sample 5384161 | NCBI WGS metagenome assembly VOFC01 (sample SAMN12384722, study PRJNA508395) | human gut metagenome | isolation source: healthy gut B | host: Homo sapiens | reverse complement strand
AGGGACTATTTGAAGAAATGATCAAGCAAGAAAAAAATACAAGAAACTCTTCTGCGACTCTGTAAGCACTATGGAGAACAAAATTGGCAATCGGATAACAAGATTGAAGACTTGGTATCGACTATTCTGATCCAGCGAATAACAGAGAAGAATGCTAAGTTGGCTTTAGCTGGTCTTATGGATGTCATGACAGTAGAGGATATCCTGGCTTTACCGCTAGAAGATTTACAGGAACGTATTCGACCTGCCGGATTTTTTAAGCAAAGTCTCAAACGATTAGAGGACTTCTGATCTGGTTAAGAGAAGTTGGTGGTTTTGAGGTTCTGTCCAAGATTGGAACAGAAGATTTACGGAAGCAACTTTGGAAGTTAAAGATTGGACCAGAGACTGCAGATGCACTTTTACTTTATCTTTTTTGATCGTCCAGTTTTTATTTCGGATGAATATGCGAGAAAGACTGTTTCGACGCTTAGGATTTGGAAACTTTGATACTTATAATGACATGCATGCTGTTTACGGTAACGTCTTGGAGGGACTTACTCTCAAACAATGCCAAGAGATTCATGCTGTCATTGATGAACATGGGAAAGCTTTTCAAAAAGTAAAGGCCAGTTAGACGAAAGTTGGTTATGATAAAAAAATTCTAGGACTTCTTGTCTTAGAAGAATTTTTTGGTTATTATTTGTCTGTTTTTCTTTCCAATTTTCAGATATAATAAGAATAACAATTTAAGGAGCTGTCTATGTCAATGAATAATATACCATCCAACCAATTTTCATTTGTCGATGCTTTGTCAGATACCTGCTTTTTAAAAGGCAACCTGAGACAGCTTTTACAGCTGTTTGTCTTTTTCTCGGATGGAATGGTTTGTGCGGCCAATATGCACTTTTTTACAGAATATTGCCAAAAGGGAATAATGAGCTTTCTGATGCAACAGGTTGCACGGTTAAAAATGATAATCACTAAGCATATGGAAAGTTGGTTTACTCCCGGTGGAAGTCAGATTTTGATAATAAAAGCTTTAGATGGGCTCCTCTGAATGCAAAGGCAGCGGCTTTTTGTTCTTTTGTGGCTCAGATTTTTTGATTATGAAAACAGAACCGATTCATCGTACCAGTATGTGGAAATTTAAGTTAAGTGCTGCCACCATGACTTTGATTCCCGCTGCCGTGGGGATTAACTATGTTGCCAAAGCCTTGGCGGAGGGGTTAAAGTTACCCGTTTGGCTGGGGTCTTTGGGAACCTTTCTTGCCAGCATGTTGGCTGGGCCGGTTGCCGGTGCCATCAGTGGTTTCATCAACAACGTGATCTATGGGCTGACCTTATCGCCAATTTCAACCGTGTATGCGATTACCAGCATCGGAATTGGGATTGCTGTCGGAGTTTTGCACGCCAATGGGTGGTTCTCGTCAGCGCGACGAGTATTTGTTTCTGCTATTATTATTGCCTTCGTTTCAGCTGTCATTTCAACGCCACTCAACGTCATCTTTTGGGGTGGTCAGACCGGTATCGCTTGGGGTGACTCATTGTTTGCGGTAATGGTCGCCAATCATGCACCGGTGTGGCTGGCCTCATTTACCGATGAGTTTGTCTTGGATATTTTGGATAAAGTCTGCGTGGCCTACCTGGCATTCTTCATCTATCGTCAGCTGCCGAAGCGGATGGTGCACTTCTTTAGCGGTGATAAATGATGACTGATCAAACATTGATTTCTGGAGCGCCACGGGTCAAGCTCAAAGTGGTACCAGGTGATCGATCCGATTACTAAGCTCTTGTTCATCTTGGACATGACGTTGTTGAGCTTTGCCAGTATGAATTTATTGCTTCAGGCCGGATTAATTCTTGTCGCAACACTGCTATTGTTATTTTCCAAATTGAGTTCTACCATCTTTAAGGCGCTGGGATTCAGTCTGTTTCTGATTTGCACCATGCTGATCATCCAAGGGTTATTTTACAGTCGGAATCAAACTGTGCTGTTTTCTGTGCTTGGGGTGTCGTTCTACAAAAGAAGGCCTGATTTACGCCACCACTCTGGGTTGTCGAGAGTATTGGTGATTATTTTGACCAGTGGCTTTTTATGGTGACCACGAGTATTTCAGAAAACGCGGCCTATTTGGAACTGTCCGGATTGTCTTATAAAACCGTCTACGTTCTGATGTCGGTGTGTTATATTTTGCCGGAAATGATGCGCAATATGCGGAAAATCCAGCAGGCACAAAAAGTTCGCGGAACCAATCCGCAAAAAACGTTGATTCAGAAATTAAAGTCAGTCCTGCCGGTTCTAATTCCATTGGTGATTAAGACCTTGGATCAATCGATGGCGCGGTCGATTTCGCTCCAACTGAGAGGTTTTGATAATCCCAACCGGACTGTCAGAACCTCCCAGCGCGTGTATCGCCTGTCGCGGACGCTGCACATTGGTCTGACTGGATTGGCAATTTTATTGATTGGGTGGAAGATATGGAAGAAGATAAACGGATTGTAATTGAAAATTTGACTACCCGTTATCCGGGTACTGAGCAACCACAACTGCGTCAGATTAACGCGGAGGTTCATACCGGCCAGGTGGTTGGGATTATCGGGAATAGCCACTCCGGCAAATCGACTTTGTGCCATGTGCTGGCAGGGGTCATTCCCAAAATTGTGTCTGCTGAGATTGAGGGCGACTGGCACATGTTTGGCCAGCGAGTGTCCGACAATTGGCCCGTTTATAATGCCATGAATGGAGTTGTACTGCAAAAATCCAGCTGGCCAACTAAGCGGGTTGGCAGACACGGTTGCCGATGAAATCGCCTTTGACTTGATTAATCAGGGAATGGCTGAAGGACTGATTCAAAAAACGGGTTGAAGAAGTTGCCACGCAAATGGGGCTGATTGAACAGCTGAATTTGCGTCCCGAGAGCCTTTCCGGTGGTCAGAGCCAGCGGTTGGCAATTGCCACGGCGATTGCGACTAACCCGGCTGTTTTGATTATGGATGATCCGACCAGTCAGATGGATCCCCTTGGCCGCCGACAATTTTTCCAATGGCTGGCCCAAGTCAAAGAGACGACTGTCTTCATTGTCACCAGTGAAATTGACGATTTGTGCGAAGTCGCCGACGTTGTGTGGGTGCTGCATGAGGGTCAAATGGTAGCCCAGGCAGGCCGGGTGAGGTGTTTAATCATTTGGCGGCTGACTGGCAGATTCCAGCCTCGACAATCCAGCAACTTGCTCAAAAAATGGATTGGCGCTTGGCTGATGGCCGGTGTCCGGTGAATGACGCTGAACTGAAGGAGGTTTGTTATGTCCACAATTGAACTGAACCACCTGACGTTCACTTATCCGGAACGGTCCTTTAGCTTGGATGTTGAAGACAAACACTTCGCCGATCCGATGGTGGCGATTGTCGGCCAAAATGGTGCCGGTAAATCAACGCTCTTCAAATTGTTGACGGGCTTGCTGACACCACAAACCGGTGTGATTAAGATCGATGGAGAAAATTTTTAATGATCTTAAACCAGTCGAAAAGTTACTGAAGGTGGGGATTACTTTTCAGAATCCTGACGATCAGCTTTTCAACCCGACCGTTCAACGAGAGGTGGAGTGGAGTGTCGCGCAGGTCATGGATGACCACGACACGATTACGAGGCGGGCTTTAGCGGCTCTAAAAAAGAGTTGGCTTGGATGATAAAACAGCTGAAAGTCCATATGACCTGTCATTGTCGGAACGCAAGCTGTTGAGCGTTGCCACAGTTTTGGCAGTGGATCCGGCGATTTATTTATTTGATGAGCCGATGATGTCGCTTGATTGGGAAAGCCGGCGCAAGTTGACCGCAATTTTCCATCAGTTGGCTGATTCGGGCCACCAAGTTGTGACCATCACCCATGACATGGATTGGGTCGCCGCCGAGTTTGAGTCGGTGTATGTTATGGAACACGGGAAGTTTGGCTTCGCCGGCAGTCCACGGGAATTGTTCAGCGATCACGAACTTGTCCAGCGAGTGGGATTACTACCACCGCGGATTATGGACATAGCGGAGTCGCTGGGTGATTCACAGACATATTTATCGGTTAATGATTATTACCAGAAAAATCGAGATGTATAGAAAAAAGTCCCCTCTGCGGGTTTTCCAGGTTGAAGGATTAACTTCAGCTTCTGGCAAGAACTCACATGGGTGACTTTTGTGTTTAATAACGTTTCATGATCATCGGGTGCTTCCTCAGATCACTCGGTTTGATTTTACTTTGTTTCATGGTCATAATCATATACCATTTCTTCGGTTCTTTTTATTATATTCCTCGAATGGTCTCCATCCCCTTAATCGTGGATGAGGCAGTCCGGAGACTTCGATAAAATTTATTCCGTCGCTTAATTGGCCTATGATCTTGTTCTATTAAATTGTTCAGATACTTCACAGTTCGATTTTCTGTTTTTGGTGTATAATCCGTTTCTCTGTAACTTTCTAAATGCAGATCCTATAGGGGGTGCTTTTATCTGTTACGATGACTCTAGGTTGTCCAAATTGTTTATGGAGTCGCTTTAAGAAAGCATACGCCGCCTGAGTATCTCGTTTCTTTTGTAACCAGATATCCAATGTTAAACCGTCCGCATCAATCGCTCGATAGAGATAATGCCAACGCCCCTTAATTTTGATATAGGTTTCATCCATTTTCCACGAATAGAAGGACTGTTTATTTTTCTTTTTCCAGAGATGATAGAGGATTTTACTGTATTCTTGAACCCACCGATAAATCGTAGTGTGACAAACATTTATTCCACGGTCATAAAGCAATTCCTGAACTTCACGATAGCTCAGATTGTAACGTAGGTAATAACCAACAGCGACAATGATGACGTCTTGTTGGAATTGTTTGCCTTTAAAATGATTCATCTCTCAAGCCTTACTAACCTTTTTTCTGCTCTTTGAGAAGCTGAAGGTCGTGCCAGTAACTATCTCTTTTGGTTTGATCAATTCCGTCATTTATCTTTGTGCTTGCCCTTCAAAAAGGCTTCTACGGTGAGGTTTTGACAACTCTCTATTTCACCATCATGCAGCCGATTGGTCTCTTTGGTTTGGATTTATCAAGCCCAATTCAAAAAAGAACAGCAGGAATTTGTTGCTCGTAAATTGGATACGGTTGGATGGACCAAGTACCTATCAATTAGTATACTTTGGTGGTTAACCTTTGGTTTCATTTACCTTATCAACAGTCTCGTTGGTTGGTACCAATGGAGTAAGGCAGCTAAGAAAGCTTAGTACTTATGTTTATCAATTAATAAGAGGATCCAGTAGGGTCCTCTTTTTTTGAGTTTATTTCTCTTATGTAGAAGCTAGTGACGATGCTTATCACATTTAGAATAAAGATAGTAATGTACGTTTACCTAAATCCTTAAAAAAAGACCTAGATTGGTACTCTAGGCCTTTTGTATTGTATTATAGAAATGAGAATTACATGTTATTGGAATAGATAGAGCCAAACATATAGCAAAAAAAGTAATAATCAAGTCAATCACAAAACGAATTTGGTGGTGTGATTTGTTGAAATTTTTGTTATTTTGACCATTCAGGAGGCGCCCCCGCAAATTGTCGAGCTAGCAAATAGCCATATATAAAATGCTAAGGTACGATTAACCATAACAAGGAGAAGGGCTAAGATACCAAGAATGGCACCAATTATGATAAATCCAGTTCCTAAGCTTTTTTTTGCCTTTTAGAATAGCTGATACAGCTGCAGCAAGATGAATCAGGACAAAAAGCAAGGGCTAAGAAGACTGTGATGATGCTAAAGATGAGATAAAGCGACATAGATGTTTCCTTTCTTAAATATGATTGCCTGAATGCTATTTTTTTATGACTGATTTTATTAAGAATCATAAATGATACTACAAGATTTAAAACGATAACCAATAAGGTAAATAGAGAGTAACCATAAAGTATAATTGGAAATTCATTTTTTTGATATTGCATAGAGTAAACAAACTCGTTAGAATTCCCGTCAACAATCCAGGCACATATTTTTCGAATAACGATTGTCTGAATCAGATGTCCTAAGACATGGTAGATATAAGCGATTATGGTGCTTGCGTAAATGCTATAGTTGTTAAACTGGTAACTAAGATATAGCGACAGTCATTAGGATCAGTAATTGCTCTAAGACAATGGCATTGAAAGCAAAGGGTGTCTAATAACATAGGATTTGATTGTTTGGATACTGGGGGTGATATTTTTTTTGATAAAGGATGGCATCCAAACGATTTCTTCAAGTTCGTGGAGCATGAAGAGTGATGGAAATAGAAAGTAAAATTGCACGCTGGTCATTGAAAATACTCCTTTCTAGTTAGTACCCACTTTCAGAATCTCCAAATAAAACTGGATCACTTCTTGTTCGCTATAATTTTTACCTTTTTTCAACCACCAGCTGAGAGTTTCAATGAAGTGACTGACGACAAGATGCTTGAGGTAAGAGTGAGGAGAGTTGGATGGGACTTGATAAGTTCGTCAGCTACCATTGGGTAGACATCGTGTTTTAGTTCTTTTCGCAGTTGCCGTATAAAATAATCGTTTTTAGAGAGCAAGAGACTGGTCACATGATCTTGATTTTTCTTGAAATGCTGGAAGATATGGGCCAGGTAGTCTTGTGGAGAGAGGTGTTCAGCACGCTCAAAGAGATGGTGAAAGAGCTTTTGACAGAGTTCATCAGCAATAATTCCTTACTTTCGTAATGGCTGTAAAAGGTTGAACGCCCCACATCAGCAAGGTCTATGATTTCTTGAACGGTGATAGCCTCGTAGTCTTTTTTGATTGAGTAGTTGTAAAAAAGCATTATAGATGGCTTTTCGAGTCTTAGGTAATACGACGATCCTGAGCAGTCATATGGACAATTTGAACAAACTGTTCAGTAACGTACACCTAAACGGTTTGCCCCTATCCTTTCTGTTGTGAATGTTAGATAATGATAATGAACATGATGTTCATGAATCTATTATACCAGAGGATTTAGGATTATGAAGACAAAACATGCGGTCTGGGTAGCTTTTTTTCTTGAATTTGAGTTATGCCATTGTTGAGTTTATTGCAGGAGGAATTTTTTGGGTCCAGTGCGGTCCTTGCGGATTCGGTCCATGACTTGGGTGATGCGATTGCTATTGGGATCTCCGCCTTTTTGGAGAGTATTTCCAATCGTGAAGAAGACAGCCACTATACCTTGGGCTACAAGCGCTTTAGCCTTTTAGGGGCCATGGTAACGGCTGTGATTCTCATGACAGGCTCCGTTCTGGTTATTTTGGAAAATATAACGAAAATCTTTCATCCACAACCTGTTAACGATGAGGGCATCCTTTGGCTAGGAATCATAGCCGTCAGCATCAATGTGCTAGCGAGTCTCGTCATTCGCAAAGGGCAAACCAAGAATGAATCTATTCTCAGCCTGCATTTTCTAGAAGATACCTTGGGTTGGTTGGCTGTCATCCTAATGGCCATTGTTCTTCGATTTACCGACTGGTATATCCTGGATCCGCTCTTATCTCTTGCCATTTCCATCTTTATTCTGTCCAAAAAGCCATTCCACGTTTTTGGAGCACGCTCAGGATTTTCCTGGATGCCGTGCCAGAAGGAGTAGATATCCAGCAAGTGAAGAGTGATTTGGAGCAGTTGGACCATGTGGCTAGTATCAATCAGCTTAATCTTTGGACCATGGACGGCTTGGAGAAAAATGCCATTGTCCATGTTTGTCTAGAGCATGTCAACCACATGGAAGTCTGTAAAGAGTCTATCCGCACCTTGCTTAAAGACTGTGGCTTTCAAAACGTTACCATTGAGGTTGATGAAGACCTAGCCACCCACCGAGCCCATAAGCGTATTATTGAGGAGTTGGAAGTGGGTCAAAATCAAGGACATGGTCACCATCATTAAGAAACGTTATTTAAACTCTTAGAGTTTGTCTCTAGGGTTTTTGATACTAAGTTAACCAAAGTAAGCCTTTTCGTGATAAAATAGAACAAACGTGGAACAAGGAGTAATTATGAGTAAAAAGAGCTGTGTTGATGATGACTTTTGGGTCCCCAGAAGAGATTACCTATGAAGGAGTAGCAGAATTTTTCACAAATATACGACGTGGAGTTCGTCCCGAACCACATGAAATTCAGACCTTATATGACCATTACCTACGAATCGGTGGAACGCCGCTCCAAAGGATAACAAAGAAAGAAGTTGACTTGGTTGCTTCCGCTCTTGGAGAACAAGTGTCGGTCTACTTTGCAAATAAATTTTCCCGACCTTTCATCATAGATGCGATTAAAGAGATGGAGAATGACGGAATTGAAGAGTGTTTGTGTTTGATCCTAGAGCCCCATTATTCCTACTATTCTGTTATGGGCTATGAAAAATTTTTAGAAAGTAATCAAATTAAGTTCCAAATTATCAAGGATTGGTACCGGGAACCTTCTCTACTTCACTATTGGGCTGATGAGATCCAAAAGATTTTAGATCAGATTGGAGACGATAGCTATAAGGTGATTTTTTCAGCTCATAGTGTCCCAGTTTTGGCTCTTGATTTTGGCGATCCTTATATTGATCAGATTTATGACAATACTCGCTTGATTGTGGAAATTTTAGGCCTTGAAGAAGACCAGTATACCAATACATGGCAGAGTGAAAGTGATATTGGTATTCCTTGGATTAAACCTGATGTCTTAGAATACCTTCATGATGAGAAGGAACACCCTGACCACTATATTTTTTGTCCCGATAGCTTTTATTAGTGAGCATATTGAGGTTCTTTTTTGATAATGATGTGGAGTGTAAGGCTTTGCCATGAGCTTGGGGTGGCCTATCACCGTCCTCCTATGCCTAATAGCGATTCTCGTTTGATTAAAGCCCTTCTTTCAACCATTCAGTCTCATATAGACGGTGACTATCGTTACTATCAACCTCAACTAGAGACTTTGATGAGTTGGAAGCTCCATCAAGTACGAGTCAGATTTTTGGAAGAAGAGAATGATATCCAAATGCCAGATTTTGTGAAGAAGTTAATTGCCAAGAAAGGCCGCGAAAATGTCAAAATGCCCTATTTGATTAAGAAAATGCTAGAAAAGAAGTATGGGAAAAAAATATGATTAGTTGCTATTGTTTGAAAGTGATTTGATGGCTTGATTTGAGCCAGAGCTTAATTAAAAGTGTATACTAACAGTAACTAAAGAAATAGAGGTAGATATATGAAATCAGCAATTTATACTAAAGCTGATCAGGTTGGTCTGGCAGAAATTGACCGTCCGCAAATTGAGGCGCCAGATGATGCCATTATTCGTGTTGTCCGTACCTGCGTTTGTGGTTCCGACCTCTGGAGTTACCGTAATCCAGAAATCGAAGAGGGACACAGAAATAGCGGTCATGAGGCTATCGGAATTGTCGAAGAATCGGTGAGTCCATTACTAACGGTTAAAACCCAGGAGACTTTGTCATCGCGCCTTTCACTCATGGTTGTGGAGAGTGTGATGCCTGTCGTGCCGGTTTGATGGGACTTGTGACCGCCATATCGGCAACAACTGGTCTGGGGGCGTGCAGGCTGAGTATATCCGTTTCGACTTTGCCAACTGGGCCCTTGTCAAAATTCCTGGGCAACCTTCAGATTACAGCGAAGGCATGCTTAAGTCACTTTTGACTCTTGCTGATGTCATGCCGACCGGTTACCATGCAGCGCGTGTTGCTAATGTGCAAAAGGTGATAAGGTAGTCGTTATCGGGGATGGAGCTGTTGGTCAATGCGGTTATCGCAGCCAAAATGCGTGGTGCCTCACAAATTGTCCTTTATGAGCCGTCACGAAGACCGTCAACAGATGGCCTTGGAGTCAGGCGCGACAGCAGTCGTAGCTGAGCGTGGCGAAGAAGGAATTGTCAAGGTTCGTGAAATCCTTGGTGGTGGAGCAGATGCAGCTCTCGAATGTGTGGGTACTGAAGCAGCCGTCGACCAAGCTCTCGGTGTTCTCCATAATGGCGGGCGTTTAGGTTTTGTCGGCGTTCCTCATTACAATAACCGTGCTTTAGGTTCGGCCTTTGCCCAAAACTATTTCGGTGGCAGGTGGAGCAGCTTCAGTTACTACTTATGATAAACAAGTTTTGTTAAAAGCGGTTCTTGATGGCGATATCAATCCAGGACGCGTCTTTACTAATAGCTACAGCTTGGATGAGATTAATCAGGCTTATAAAGATATGGATGAACGTAAAGTCTATTAAGTCTATTATTGTGATGGATTAGTTCAGTTCTATCAAAAGGCTTGGAGATGCAACAGATAGTTGTATTTCCAGGCCTTTTTCTATGCTGTAAAGAAGATAATAGAATTTCTAAAACAAAAGATAAAAAAGCCTCTCGTAGGGATTACGAGGGCTGGGATAAGGTTTGATGTTGCTTCGATAGAAGTGAGATTAATTTTCTATTTCATAAAGTTGCGCTTCAATTTCTTCTAAAAAGGCTTTTTCTGTAGCGGTTTGATCGTGTCTGTCTTTCCAGATAAGATAGTAACCTTCATCACCTTGGTTAGTACAGGGAAGAAAAAACCAGTTCAGGATGATCTACAATTCCGTCAAGACACAGAGCGATGCCAAGACCTGCTTGAACCAGACGACTTGCAGTATAGAGAAGATTATAAGTAGCAACTACTTTATAGTCATAGTTAGCAAAAGCTGATTTGTCAATGTCGGATTGATTAGAGACAATGAGCGGATAGCTCACAATTTCCTCTACTGTGACTTGTTCGAGCTTTGTCAAAGGATGATTCTTAGGGACCAAAACACCCCACTGGTCTTTTCTAGGAAGTTGAATCATCTTGTATTTCGCTGGGATAGCATGTGAATACAAGTGCGAAATCAAGAGTTCCTTTGTCCAGCTTCTCATAAAGACTATCTGCATTATCATCGTAAAAGTTGAGACGTATTTGAGGGTAGATTTCTAACAAACTACGACAGGCATCCGCTACAAAATCGAAACTAGCTGTTTCAGCTGTTCCTATATAAAGGTCTCCTCAATCTCGCCTTTTCGGGTCAGATTTTCCTCTGTTTTACTGACTAATTGTAAAATTTCTTGTGCCCGATTATAAAGATACTGGCCATCTTCTGTTAGTGTCATCTCTCGATTAGCCCGATGAAACAGAGAAACACCTAATTCTTCTTCCAACTCTTTGAGCTGGCGAGATAGGGTTGGCTGGGTAATGAGTAGGCGTTCAGCAGCTCAGTGATATTTTTTCTCCTGAGCGATGGTGACAAAGTAATGTAAAATCCGAATATCCATATCTCTAGTATAACATAGCATGCTTTTTAGGCATAGTAGTTATATAAAATAGATATTGGGGTATATTACTCAGAAGAGCTATAATAGACTCATCAATAAAGAAAAAAGAGAAAGCAAATGACTGAAACAATGAATTTCACACAAGAATGGGGATAAGACTTTCGAACTCAGCGAGGAAGTGGAACATAAAAAGGTTAACTTTACCAATCACTTTGGCATCACTCTAGTAGCAGATCTTTATCAACCAAAAAGGGGTGACTGGAAAACTACCAGCTCTCGCAGTGTCTGGTCCGTTTGGAGCGGTGAAGGAACAATCTTCCTGGCCTTTATGCTCCAGGAAATGGCGAAACGTGGCTATCTGACCATTGCTTTTGATCCCTTCTTATACTGGTGAATCAGGTGGTTACCCGTTATATCAACTCACCGGATGTGAATACAGAAGACTACCAAGCGGCTGTCGACTATCTAGCGACTCATGATCAGGTGGATGCCGACCGTATCGGGATTATCGGTATCTGTGGCTGGGGTGGTATTGCCCTGAATGCAGCTGCCATCGATCCTCGTATCAAGGTGACTGTCGTATCAACCATGTATGATATGTCTCGTATTGCAGGAAATGGCTACTTTGATAATCAGGACAATGAAGAAGCTCGTTACCAAGCACGTTTGGCATTGGCCAATCAACGGACCTTGATGCCCAAACAGGTCAAATGCAACTAGCAGGTGGGGTGCCTGATGTATTACCAGAAGATGCCCCATACTTTGTGAAAGATTATTTTTATTATTACAAACAACCTCGTGGTTACCACGCGCGCAGTCTCAATTCTAACGATGGTTGGGCTGTTCAGGGCAATACAAGCTTTGCAAATACCCGTTTCCTCTATTACACAGATGAAATTCGAAATGCTGTACTCGTAATTCATGGTGACAAAGCACATTCTTATTACATGGGAAAAAGATGCCTTTGAAAAACTCACAGGCGATAATAAAAATTGATTACGGTCGAAGGGCTAGTCACACAGACCTTTACGACCAGTTGGATGTGATTCCATTTGAAGAGATGGAACGCTTCCTAAAGGAAAAATATGTAAGATGAAGGAGCACGTAATCAGATTTGCTAGTTAAAGAGTTGATGATCATCTAACTTATTCATAAAGTAAATCAGAAAGGTGTTTATGATTAAAAAGATGTTTTTTGGTATTCTTGCAATGCTTGCCCTTGTTTGTGCAGGCAGTTGGTATTATATTCACCAAAACCAAGCGCAGGCCGTAAAAGCAGAAGCAAGAAAAAAATATATCCAATCAAGCAGTCCGACCATCTTTTTTCATGGTTGGGGTTCGAGCAGTCGTGCAGAAAGACATATAGCTAATGCGGCTAAAAAAGCTGGCGTTACTCAGACTATTATCGAAGCTAAGGTAGCTGAGGATGGGACAGTCACTCTAAAAGGAACCATTCTAAAGATGCTGTCAATCCGATTGTCCTAGTCAATTTTGACAATAATCGAGGAGCTAGCACTCAGGATCAGGGCAACTATGCCTACGCTGTTGTCAAAGCTCTCCAAGATACTTATGGAATTAAGGAGATGAATATGGTTGCTCACTCATACGGGAATGTGACCATCGTCTACTATATGCTCCAACATGGCAGTGATACGAGTCTACCTAAATTGGGTCAAACAAGTGGATATTGCTGGTCACTTTAACGGAATCATCGGTATAGATGAACCGGAAAATATCACCCTAGATGACGAAGGAAAACCATCTAGCATGAGAGAGTCCTATCAAGAGCTCTTGTCTCTTGGAAATCACTACCCTCAAGGTCAGGTTGAAATTCTTAATATCTATGGCAATACAGGTAAAGGGAGTGATGAGCGCGTGACCAATTTGTCTAGTCAATCTTTGGGCTACCTGCTTAAAAGCTCAAGTCAAATCCTACCAAGAAAAGGAAATCACAGGCCCTAACGGTCAACATAGTAAACTCCATGAAACAGCCTTGGTTGATAAGCCTTTGATTGCTTTCTTGTGGGGGAAGTGAATTGATAAGAATACAAAAATTTCTAGTAGACAGCCTCTACTAGAAATTTTTTAATACAATGATTGGGTTGGCAGAGAAGTAAAAGAACGAATCCAATTTCATCTGACATTTCATGTAAAGAATGTTAAGATAAAGATAGCGGAATGAAAAACGCTTTACAATAAGTAATATTATACATATATTCAGAAAAATAGATTTTGATATAATAATTCTTAAAAACTTAGGAGGCAAAAGATGATAAACAAACATGAAATTCCTATTTTAGAATTTGACGACAATCCTCAGGCAGTGATTATGCCGACCCATGATGATTTAGGGTTTGGACCTGCCGCCTAGGTGTGTTTACGGCTTTAGAGGAAGAAGTAGAACGCTATGCGATATCAGTTGGCGCTGAAAAAGTTGGCGAATTTGTCTCCGCCACCAAAACCTATCCTGTCTATGTGATGACTTACAACGGGAAGAAAGATTTGCTTGGCTCAAGCCCCAGTTGGCTCAGCTGCAGCTGCACAATTTATGGATTGGCTAATTGGTTATGGCGTCAAGCAAATCATATCAACTGAACTTGTGGCGTCTTGGTAGACATGCCAGAGAATGTTTTTTTGATTCCGACAAGAGCTTTGCGAGATGAAGGTGCAAGTTACCACTATGTTGCGCCATCACGCTATATAGACATGAATGAACAAGCTCTTGATGCTATTGAAAAACGTTAAAGCAAAAGAAAATCCCTTATAAAGAGGTCATGACCTGGTCGACAGATGGCTTTTATAGGGAGACACCAGACAAGATTTCTATCGTATTGAAGAGGGTTGTAGCGTTGTAGAGATGGAATGTGCAGCACTAGCAGCAGTTTCTCAATTTCGTGGAGCTATTTGGGGCTTACTTCTTTTACGGCAGATTCCCTTTGCAGATATAGACAATTACGATCAACGAGATTGGGGGTCAGAGGCTTTTTGATAAGGCTTTGGAGCTTTGTCTGGATATCATTGTCCAGATGTAATCTTGATTAATAGAAAAAGAGCATGATTAAAAAAAAAATCGCGCTTTTTATATGTAAATCACTGTTTCAAAATATCCCAAAGTTCTTGGGTGGTATCAGCTATAAAATCAGGATTTTCTGCCAAAAGGGTTTCGTTTTTCCCAAATCCCCAGGTCACCGCTATTGTTTTGATACCAACCGTTTTCCACCAATCAAGTCGAACTTGGTATCACCAACAATGACCGACTGGTCTTTAGGTGCTTGATTTTCAGTAATGGCACGCTGTAAGACATCAGCCTTATGAAAGGCGGTAGGAGTAGATCCATAAATGCCATCAAAATATTCAGTAATTCCAAGGTGTTTGCACATCTCCAGGGCGATAGGCTCATTTTTTTGAAGTTGTGATAAAGATTTTCTTGCTAGGATCTTGACTAAGTTGTTGAAGGATTTCTTTTTATGCCATCATAGAGGTGAGCCTCCAATTGTCCTTTAGTCTCATAATAGTCACGATAAATTTTGACAGCTTGGTCAGCACCTTCTTCGCTAATCTCTTCTTTTAAAGGTTACCTCGAGAGGTGGTCCCATAAAGGTGCGAATTTTCTGATCACTAGGAACAGGAAGACCTAGTCTTTCAAAGGTTTGAACAAAACATTGTGGATTCCCTCAGAACTATCAACTAGAGTACCATCAAGGTCGAAAAAAAGTGTGAGTGTCATAGAATTCTCCAATATAGTGTCGTTGGTTTATTATAACATGATAGGTGGGAAATAATCAGATTAAAATAGCTAGGCGTATAAAATATAATCCTACCAATCCAAAAACACCCCAAAATTAAGTTTTTGGGGTGTAAATCATGGGGTGCAATAATTAAATTTTAACGTAAACGAGGTATTAGTTACGTTTTGGTTTGACTGCCATGTCTAGGCCGAGTGCCGCACTGATAAGACCAAGTGAAACTAGAGCAGCAGATTGGCTCGAACCTGTTTCTGGGAGTTCTTTATGTGTTGGGTTGCAATGGCGTTGGTGCCCTCGTAGACCGTACCCTCAACGTAGTATACATTTCCTCGTACTGTTGGAGTTGGGTTGCACAGTTTCAGGCTGGTTAGTTGTTTTAGTAACCAAGTGAGTCGTTGCAATGACTTCGTAAGTATCCGTTTGAATACGATAAACACGTCCTTCTTGAACAGTTTCAATCACGTAGTTTGAGAATTGCTTGTTCAAAAGATCGGCGAAATCTTTATTGATATCGAGATAGAGACCATTCGTACCTTTTACCAATGGGTCAAAGTCTTTTTCATCATATTTTTACCAACTACGGTCAAAGAAATCCCAGCATCTTGAAGGGCTTTAGTGTAGCATCTTTAGTTGGCGTTTTTGGAGTAAGGTCGATATCTTCGTCAGTGACCAAGAAGGCGAAGCGACGATTGTTTTTACCAGTTCCCCAAGTATAATCAGGTGAAGTTGCAATATGTGATAATGCTGTTGTTGCTTCCTCATCTGAACCAGTAGTACGAATTGCTTTTAATTTACCAATAAAAAGCGTTCGTATCCGTGGTGAATTTAGAACCTCCGAAATCATGGTAAGTTGTGTCTTTGCTTGATTCATAGTCAACCAAACCAAGACGTGCTTGCACATTTTTAGATTCCAAATCACGCACGAATTTTTCAATGTTATTAGCTACGTCAGTGATATGGCTGTCCATTGAACCAGATTTATCGACAATAAAGACGATGTCAGTAGTTCCCTTGACTTCTGGCGATTCACCACTTTAACAACCTCGACAACAGTCGTTTTATTGACTGTTTCAGTCGTTGTTGCGACATATTCATCTAGTTTCTTCAGTTGATGTTGCTGCTGCGATAGCCTCAGTTCCATCAGTGCTTTTTTGCTGTTACTGCAGCTCTAGCCTTTAACGTCGACACCTACAACATCCCCCCCAACTTTTGCATTTTCTAATGGGATTACCGGCGTATTGGCCTTAGCTTTTAATTTCTTCAGTTGCTTTTGGCAATAGGTATTTGAGCTGTTGTTGATTGAGGTGCTGCCTCGTCGTAGTAGCAGGTGTTGCTGGCGTTGTTGTTGCTGTTTCATCGGCTGATACAGTCCCTGCAAAGATAGTAGCTAGAGCTACAGAAGACAAGATAAGCGATTGCTTACGAAAACGAATCTGTTTTTCCATTAATACATCTTAGGAATCAAAAACACTCAATTCCTTCCAAAAATCTTAGTCATAGATTGACATTAAAGAAGTTTTAAGATAACTTTAAAGTAACGATTTAATCCGATCTTATCGAGGAGTTGCCATGAAAAAATAAATCTTCTTTATTTATTAGCTATTCTGGCCATCATTTCTGGTCTTTTACTGTATTACTTGCCAGACATGACGTCTGACATAATGCAGAGTCAAATAAAACAAGTCAGACTTTTTAAGGAGAAGACAATTGTCCATGATTTTGGTACGACAGAGTTGAAAAAGCTCCAAAACGTATCGTTATCCTCGACAACCTCTATGGTGAAATCTTGGATCCTCTAGATATCACTCCAGTAGGGGCGACAACTGGTCAAGCTGATAGTCAAGAATTTTCAACCCTCTTTAAGAAACAATACAAGGATGCCAAAGTGGTTTCAGTTGGTTGGCAGGGTAATCCAGATTTGGATAAGATTGCTGAGTTAAAAACCTGATTTAATCCCTTATGACAGGCGAGCAGGAAGACCTCTATGATGAGCTGTCTGAAATTGCGCCGACTGTTGGCTACCAAATCAACACCGATGAAAATTGGGACTATCATGAAAACCTCTCTTAAGGTGGCAGAAATCTTTGATAAACGTGATGAGATGAAGAAGGATCTCCGATAGAGATTGGATGCTAGGGGAGGCCGTTTTCGCGGAGAATGTCAAAGCCAAGTTTGGCAACCAGAAACTGATGTATCTGCGCGTGACTGACAATGACATCCGTTATTATGCTTACGGGCATTTTGGTTATCTCTATGATACTTATCATTTCAATCGAGCGGAAACCTTCAATCCAGATGATATGTTACAAGTTATCGATCCAGATAAACTAAAAGACATTAATCCGGATCTCCTGATTGTTCAAGCAGATTCTCAAGAACTCCTAGATAATAAACTTAAGAATACCCCTGTCTGGACTAGCTTAAAGGCTGTTCAAAATAACAAGGTCATCTATGCTGACTACTCAACCTACATGCTGGGCTTTGGGATTGTCTCCCAAGAAGCTATTATGAAACAGATTTCTGATGAATGGGGATTAAATTAAACTAAAAAACGACCGGTAGGGTCGTTTTCTATGTTCAAAGTAAGTTTAACTGACAAACAAACGTTTAATATGTTTTCTCAAGGCAAAATAGAGCTGAATGGTCATGGGAATCCAAATCAAGGGCTCGCATAGGATAACGCCAAGGTAGCGCATAGAAGGAATGACCAAAAGAACAAAGAGAATTTTTCCAAAAAGCTCAATAAAACTTGAGGTTAAAGGTGTCAGTTTTCTTACCAAGACCTTGCAGGCTATTTCTAAAGATGAAGAGCATTCTAAAATAGGATAAAAGAGAGAACTGATACGGAGGTAGCGACTAGCATTATCAATAATCACAGCATTATTTGAACCAGAGATAAGACCAGCTAAGAAGGGCTAGCTACATAGAGGAGGACACAAGCAATGACAGACCAAGTTATAGAAACAAGACAAGATTGCTTTAACCCAGCTACTATGCGTTTAAAACTGTTTGGCCCCGAAGTTCTGAGAGGTGAAGGTCGTCACCCCAGCAGCAAGTGAAGTCAAAGGGAGAACGGCGAAGGACATAATCCGTCTTGCCGCCACTTGAGCGCTAATGATGAGAGGGCCAAAGCCGTTAATGGCATACTGTAAGGTTACAGTCCCAATAGAAACAATGGAATTCATGAGTCCCATGGCCATGCCTTGTCCAAAAGATCCAAATAAAGACTTGAATCAAGGACAAAGTCTGACTTACTTGGTAGAAGGAAGGTCACTTTTTTTCTTAATATAGTAAAGACAGAGAATTGCCGAAAGTCCTTGAGAAATAATAGTTGCTAAGCCTGCTGATTGAACACCAAGATGGAGTTGGGTAATAAAGAAAAGGTCTAAAACGATATTGACCAGAGCTGAAAAATTAGAAAATAGAGGGCTGTCAGACTATCACCAACCGCTCTGAGGAGACCTGCACACAGATTATAACCCAAAAGTAACCCCAACACAGGAGACAATCATAGAAATATACTGGTAGGACTGCCCAATGATAGAAGCAGGTGTTCCTAAAAATCTTAGCAAAGGATAAAGTCCGAAATGTCCTAGAATCATAACCAAGGCACTTAAGCCTAGACCGATGACAACTGTGGCAGCCACAGACTGACGAAGTTTCCTGTAGTCTTGGGCACCGTAGTAACGTGCGATAACAACTCCCATACCATTTCCAACACCTAAGGCAAATCCGATAACCAAATCAAAAATAGCAGAAGAAGCTCCTACAGCAGCCAAAGCATTTGGCCCTAGAAAAGCGTCCCACAATCATGACATCCGCAGTATTGTAGAGTTGCTGGAAAATATTGGATATCAGAATTGGTAGAGCAAAGATTAAAAAGAGACCGCAAAATAGGGCCTCGTAAAAGATCAACTGACGAATTTTTCATAGAGCTATTATAACAAGATTGTAATTGTGAAACAAGACAAAAAAAAGTCATCCTAGGATGACTTTCGCCTATTTTTTAGATAGCGGCTAAGTATTTGTGTCATGTGGTTGTAGCCCGCCGCGATCATTGGAATTTGTAAGTAAATATAAGGTAGGGTGTACTGGCTCTTAGTCTCTGAAATGAGGTGAAGAGGATACCCCCAAAGAGATAGAGGAAGGCATAGAGTCCCAGTGTTGCTCCATCTCCCATTCGTTTATAAGTGAAAGCGTAGTAGAACACACCACCAAGATATAGGACTAGGAGATAGCCTTGCATATAGGTCACGAAAAAGAGATGCAGGGTCCCATCGTGATAGATAGAGGTCGCAAACCTATTCCACAAAGGCTGAAACTTGTCTTTACTTGGGCCATTCCAGATGGACTGGAAGCTTCCCTCTGTCCAAGAACTGATAAACTTGGTGCTGAAAAACCAACTGGCTTCATCGGGATGTGCTAGGAGATATTGAACACGCTTATCAAAAAGGTGATTGGCACTTTTCTCAATCTTTTTCGATATTTCCCTTTTTTCTTGGCGTATATGTCACGGACATAGCCGGTATACCATCCTGGCATGCGTTTAGAATCAGGCTTGTCCTGTAAGCCCATGGCTAGCCAAGCAATCTGAGGTGTTCCAGGAATTTTTTTGGTGGGTGGTAATCTCGTAGTAACTGGTTGTCGCCTTATGCAAGCTCATAGGAAAGGCAAAGAAAGCTAAAACTAAAAATAAATAGCGATACCGTTTTTCTCTAAGAGTCATGAGTATTAGAATACCAGATAGGGCAATAATGAGAATGATGTTATTACTCCTTGCCAGTAGGCCAAAGATAGCATGACCACCGAAAGAATCGCATTCCTAGCCTTACTGCCTCTTAAGTAACGTAGAAAGAAGAGAATAGCAAAACTAGAAAAAGAACAACCCATACATAAGTCCATAGGCAAACATAATGTTAAAGACTAGAGGCAAGAAACCAAAGCTCATGATGACAGCCAAACGACTAACTAAAGGCCTCGTAAACAGTTCATCCGTGATTTTCCATGTAGCATAGTTCATACCAATGACCATGCCAAGATTCAATACATAGAAAACAGAGATAACTGCAAAGGAATCAGATAGAGAACCAAGCGTTCAAAAACTAAGCAAACCCAACTGATGAGGATAGCGGAAGAAGTAGGCTCCTGGTTTAATTAGCGAAAAGTCACCAGCATTAAACTGGACCGCCCCTTTAAAGACAGTACCTGCATACGTCCTCGACCAGCAAAACTGGTCAGAAAAATCAACAGTAGGCCAAAACTCACAAAGCAAATGGAAAAAAGATGAAAATCTGCTTTGTTGTCAGTTCCTTTAAGATTTTAGGCCAGAGAAGGGTCAAAAGCAGAATGACCCCACCTGAAACATAAACATACCAAGGAACGCTACTAATCTCGCCCACTCAAAGTATCCCGTCATCATGGTCGTGGAATGAACAAAGCAGTCACAAATAATAACCCAAAGACTAAGAGCCCCACATAGCGCCCTAACCATTCTAAAAACAGAACTCGTATATGACATAAGAGCCTTCATGCTGAAAAGTCTCCTTTTAATATAGGTAATTACCCTTATAGTTTAGCACAGTCATCGGAAAAATGTAATGAAAACTAAAAAGAAAATCCCATTCATCAACGAAAGAAATTGATCTAATGAAGATAGAAAAACCTCTGTTTCTAAACAAGAGAGTTTGATTTTATAAAGCAGATTACTTCATCCGCATACTATCAATTTTTTCTTCAGTCGGTGTGACACGTAAGGTCTTTGTCCCGTATAAGTTACAAATCCAGGCTTACCGGCTGTTGGTTTGTTGAGTTTCTAACATCAATCATATCGACTTGAACCAAGTTTGACAGACGTGCCTTAGAGTAGTAGGCTGCCAATTCAGCCGCATCTGTTTTGACTTCATCAGTTGGATTAAGATTGTCCTTGATAACCACGTGACTCCCTGGGATATCTTTGGCGTGGAACCAGAGCTCACCCTTTTTAGCCATCTTGAAGGTCAACTCCTCATTTTGCAGGTTGTTACGACCAACCATGATAATGGTCTTGCCATCAGAAGCTAGATACTGTTCAGGTTTCTTACGTTTGTGACGTTTGTCAGTTGAACGACGCTTCATAAAGCCAGCCTGAACAAGTTCCTCACGAATATCCTCGATTTCATCCATGTTGGCTTGAGAAAGACTGAATTCAACACTTTCCAAATAATCAATAGTTTGCTTGGTTTCCTCAATCAAACCAGTCAAGTGCGCTTAACAGCTTCCTTGAGTTTCTGGTATTTCTTGAAGTAACGCTGCGCATTTTGGTTAGGCGTTAGAGCCACATTTAGAGGAATGGTAATCTTTTCGCCAGTATAGTAGTTGTCTAGTTCTACACTATCCTTGTCATTTGGCACCATGCTCAGAAAGGTTGTTAAAAGTTCACCTTTTTGACGGAACTCCTCAGCATTTTCAGTAGCAGCAAGCTCTTTTTTCTTGTTTAACAAGTTTCTTCTTGTTTTTTCCAGTTCATTTTGCACACGATGGATCAAATCACTAGCCTGTTGAGCCACACGGTCACGCGCCGCCTTGTCCAAGTAGTAGTAGTCCAATAGGGCTGACAAGGTTTCAAACTCCGGTTGGTCCTGACTATCAGAGAATCTTACAGCTGAAAATGCTTTGGCTGTTAAGTTTGGCGCTCAACTTCACGATTGAAGAAGGCACGGAAATTCTTGAGTTTATCAGTCTCAAGTAAGGTTGATAATTCATTGGCGTCACGCCCCAAACCTTGGAAAAGTTTTGAAGGTTTCTGGCTGACAAATCCTCAGTCTGTAGGATTTCAAAGAGTTTTCGTCTGGAATGTCGAAAGGGATTCTTAGCGTCCGTCTTAGGAGGAGCGATGTAGTAGACCCAGGCAGAATAGTACGGTAACTATTTTGTGAGAAACCAACATGCTTGATAGACTCGATGATTTTGCTCTCGTTCTTGTCAATAAGGATAATGTTGGAGTGTTTCCCCATGATTTCCATAACAAAGAGTAACCTTAATGCTATCACCGATTTCGTTTTTTGTTAGAACCGAAATTTCAAGGACACAGTCATTTTCCAGCTGCTGAATATCCTCGATAACAGCCCCTGAAGGTATTTCCGCATAATCATGAGTATAGGTGTTTGGATTCTGTGGATTTGGCAAGTCAGCCTTGGTCGTTTGAATACGTCCAAAAAGACAGGATGAGCCGAAAGCAGAAGCTTGTAATTCTGACGATTGTTACGAAATGGTTAGGACCAACTCACGCTCAAAAGGCTGATTAACCTTCTGGATACGTCCGAAAAGCACCTGCTCACGCAATTCAGCCGTCATATGATGAAGAAAAAGCCGTCAAAAGACATGATGTACTTCCTTTCTTGTTAGTGATAATAATTGTTTTTATTTAAAAAATAAAATTTTCTGTGAAACTTTCCTTAGGTGTTGGCGGACGTCAGCGAGTTTTACAAAGTTCCATGACTAATTTTTGAGCCTACCTAACGTCTCAAAAATTCCGAGCGCCTGAAACCTTTTTAGTTTCAGGCGCTTTTAACACGGCGGAAAGTCTCGGTTAATGCTCGCTCTGCTCGCAAAAAGTTATTTCAAAAACTTGAAGAGTTTATGAACTTTGTTAGTTATTTTAAATAATTTGCATACGTTATGAACGTAAATATTGCCCTAACTATTATAGCACAAAGAGAGTAAAAATGCTTTGGATGGGTAGTCGGAATTGAGTTTGTTATTATTATGGACCATTCTTTATTACAAAAATTGTTACGCTAAAACAGTTAAAAGTTATGTCTTAGATTATAATGAATACCTTTGAATTTATATCTGACTTGTGGTATCATTTAATATGCTGAAAATTAAAGGAGCATTAAATGAACGATATTAAAAAGATATGCAATGCGACTAATTTGAAATACCTAGCTGTTGCACTTATGTTTTTGGACCAAATCTATCAGATGTTCGGGGTATGGGGGGCACCTATATGGTTGACGATGTTGGGACGTCTGTCTTTCCCAATTTTCTCTTTCTTGTTGCTGATAGTTTTCACTACACTCATGATCGTATGGCTTTTCTCAGGCGTCTGCTTTACATGAGTTGGTTTATGATCATTGGCAACGCCATCATTGGTAGTATTTTTCATAATGGTAGTATCGGTTTAACCAACAATGCCTTTTCAACCTTCTTTATCACTGGGATTTTTATTTGCTCTTGGGATTTGTTGGCTAAGGGGCTTCAGCGATAAATCGAACAAGGAGTTGATTCAAGGGATTGGTGTCTTTCTCCTGCCGATTCTTTCGTCTATTCCAGTTGTGATTCTTGGGGGCATATTTGAAACGCCACATGCAAACCCAATCGTTGTGCAGATTGTTGCCTTTATCTTGTCACTTGTGCCAAGTATTATCATGGTTGAGGGTGGCTTTGTGATGGTTATCCTTGGTTTACTATTCTATATTTTCCGTACCAATCGCATGGCTCAAATCATTGTCTTAGCTGTTATTTCAGTGATTGCCCATCTCTTTGATCCGACGGGTGTGCAATGGATGATGATTTTTGCTGCGATTCCTATGTATTTTATAATGGTAAGCGTGGTAGTGGTAACAAGAATTTCTTCTATATTTTCTACCCAGCTCATATTTATCTCTTGTGGATCCCTAGCAAGTTTGTTTAGATAAGATGACAAAGGCAGTCCTTGTGCTGTCTTTTTTTCATGCTCAAGAGCCGTTTTATGGTTTTGTTTCCTGCTTCTAAAACTGCTATAATTTAAGGCGTAATAGAATCTTGTGATAAGTCAATTGGAGGTATATCATGACAAAAGTAGCAGTAGTATTTGCGGAAGGTTTTGAAGAAATCGAGGCCTTGAGCCCAGTGGATGTCTTCCGCCGAGCAG
>VOFC01000146.1_pt1 | contig 23926 bp, 33 predicted proteins | sample 5384161 | NCBI WGS metagenome assembly VOFC01 (sample SAMN12384722, study PRJNA508395) | human gut metagenome | isolation source: healthy gut B | host: Homo sapiens | reverse complement strand
AGGCGCATTTTCAAGATTTTTTGTCAGCTCTACACCTGCAAAAACAGGTTGATTTTTGAATGGGGAGCGCCCAAATGATACGCTGCTCGATTCGGACGCTCCCATTTGATAAAAATCGGTTTTCTCCGCTCAACACGGCATCAGCGGGCATCGTCCCGCATTGCCGTTTTTTCTCTGCGCGGACGGAAGAAATGCCAGAGGTTATTGCGCTGGATCACGTTCTCATAGCGTTGCACTTTTCCGCGAAGCTCTGCGTTCTCGCGTTCCAGATCTGGTGTACAGAGCTTGCTGCGAACAGATTTGTACTCGGAAAGCTCCTGCTTCAAACCGGCGATCTCTGCCTTGAGTTTTGCAATCAGCCTGTTTGCCGCATCCAAAGCCTTTTGCAACTTGGATTCCTTTTTCTCTGACGCAGCGTACTTCTTCGCCGCCGTTGCCAGCGTTCATAATCCTCAGAACGCTCCAATATCAACCTTGGAGGACAGCGGGACGGGCTTTTTGCCTCAATCTTTTCGATGGCCGCCACATCGACCTGCTGATTCTGAATTTTTTTTTGATCTGCTTGCCGAGCGTCGCTGCCTGCTGTTCCTGCTGGCGGTTCTGCTCCGTGAGTTCTGCCAGCCGCGCCTGCTCCTGCTGCACCTTTGAACTGCGTCACGGTCAGGTGTTCCTCTGAGCTGCCGCGTTCGCCGCGCTCCACATCGTCGTACCCGGCGTCGCGCATATACCGGAAGAAATCGTCCTGCAAAATACTGTAAGACTTTTTGAGAACAGGGCTTGCCCTTTGCGCTCAAAATCGGCTTGCCGTTCTCGTCCAGTGCGGGCTTGAGTCCCACTTCTTGCTCATGCTGACCTGCTGGATTATCTCCTTGACCGTGCCGCGAAGCGATTTATCCTTGCAGCGTTTCGACCACAGGATTTGCTTCTCTACGACAGGGGATATAGACCACATGAAGGTGATAATGGAACACGTCCTGCCCCAGTGCGTCGGACATGGCGCGGTTGCGCTCGTCGGCGTGCATGACCGCCGATAGGATGTATTGCTCGCCGCCCACAATTTTGATTGCTGCTTTGTAGGCATCGGTGTAGAATTGTTTTGCAAACTCATAGCCGCCGTGGTTGAAGAAGTACGCGGAGTTGACGTCAAAGATCAACTCTCCGAATTTCTCAGCATCCGCTTTCAGACCGCGGGTGGAGATCACGCCGTCGGAGCGCATCTGCTCGAACATCTCCTTATACCCGGCGGTTGGTGTTTTTGAAATGGACGTTGTATGGCGTCCGTTCAGGAACGATGTCCTGATTGACATACGACGATTTTTCGCGCTCGTTGTGCGCCTGCGCGTTGCCGATGTCTGCGTCTTTCATTCTCGCGTTTCTTGCGGTGGTACGGTGAATACCGTCGCCTCTTGCCATAGGCAGTTTACCTCCTGGTTTCAGATTGTGCAGGACGGGTAGCTTTGGGGGAGGCACTTCTGCGGAAGTGTAATAACCCACTATGATACTTTCATCCTGTGGCTGCAAAGTATCGTGGGCTCTCCGAGGGGGCGGGCTTCTGCGGAAGTCTCTGCCCGGTTTTGCGGTTTGCAGTGTGGATACAAACCGCAAAAACCGGCGTGGTCAGCAGCTTATTTGCAGACAACCTCTGCTCATAATCTCCTGCCCACATCCATCTCCAAATCTGCGGATTTTTCGATGGGGACGGGGGACGCGGAAGGTCGTGCTGCCGGCTTTTCCTCCGCGACGGTCGCAACGATTGCGACGGTTGTTTTGGCGGTATCATTTTCACCGTTGCAACCGTCGCAGCCGTCGCGCGGCTTATTTGCTTTCAGCATCATAGGTCAGCGTAATACGTCGCCCTTCGTGCCGAACCTTGTTCTCATAGCGGACATGGTATTCGTCCAGCAGCCTGCCAGATTTTACATTCAGATACTTGCTCAGCGCATTTGCTGCCATGCCGGCATGGACGGCATCGGCAAGCGCAGAGGGAGAACCTGTCCATACCGGCTGTTCTGCGGATAGTAGTCCAGCGACAGCATCCAGAATATGATCGGGCGGTTCTTTGTGCAGCTCGTTTTCTACCTTTTCAAGATTCCAGATCTGCGTATCGGCGTCCTTTCTTCAGATAGAGGATCTGATCCTGCTGGTCGCGCCCCACCACGTCGATGGTTGCTTCCAGCGCCGTGCGCTTTTTCTTCTGCATAAGCAGCGACCCGTCCGCACAACCGAGCAATCCTGTTGTACCGGAGATCATTTCGAAGCTGTCACCGGCAGGCTGCTTGCGAGTGTGGTGAACAGTCAGGACGCAGATGCAGTGCTTGTCGGCAAATTGCTTGAGCCGACCGATGATCTCATAATCGCTTGCGTAGCTGTACGCCTCGCCGCCGACTTCACGGATTTTCTGCATGGTGTCAATGATAATAAGTCTGGTGTCCGGGTGTTCCCGCATGAAATTCTCCAACTGCTCGTCCAGACCGTTCCCAATTTTTCCGGCCGCGGTTGCAAAGTGCAGCCGGTCGGTGTCGTTGATGCCGTACATCATAAACATTCGACTCTGGATGCGCTGAAAATCATCCTCCAGTGCGAGGTACAGCACCGTACCGGGATGGACTTCGCAGCCCCACAGAGACTTGCCGGTGCTGACATGATAGGCGATCTGCGCCACCAAAAATGACTTGCCGATCTTTGGTGCACCTGCGAGGATGTACGCGCCCGCGTAGAGCAAGCCGTCGATAATGGGCGGCCTGCTCTGATACGCGGTCTGGTACAGCTCGGTCATGGAGATCGTGTGCAGGTAATGCGGGTCTGTCAATCGCTGCATCCTACGGTAGATTTCGTCCAGACTTTCCGAGTTGTTTTGAAAATCACCGTTGATTTCTTCATCAAAAGCGGATATACTGTTCTCAGTTGAATTGTGAAGCGGCTGTCCATCATCTGCGCCAACAGATGTGTCCGGGACGGTCGTTTCCTTTTTGCAGAGTTCATTCTCCATAGGCATTTTCCTCCTTCATACCGTCCATGATGACGGCAATCATTTCAATCACATCAAGCAGTTCGTCGTTCACGCTGTCGCCCGCTTCAATGCGCCGCAGCTCGTTCAGCACGGCGGCAAGCTGGTCGCGCAGTGCCTTGTAAACTCTTGGATTGCCTTGTACCACCACGTCCTTACAGGTCAAACGGCGGGTGATGTAGTCCTGCTTCGTCAGCCCGGAGAGCTTGACAAAGGTTTCGATTTGCGCATCTTCCTCCGGTGATACCCGGAAAGCAACAGTCTTGTTGCGCCAGCGGTTGTGGTTATCCCGGTTTTTCAGTGACATTTTAATTACTCCTTTCGACGTTCAATTTATCTGCCATTTCCTTCTGTACGGTTGGGAAAAGGTGCGCGTACCGATAGGTGATCTCCACGCTTTCGTGCCCCACGCGATTGCCGATGGCAACGGCGGAATAGCCCATGTTGATAAGTAAAGAAACATGGCTGTGTCTCAAATCGTGGATTCTGATGACCTTGACACCAGACGCCTTGCACCCGAACTCCATGCCGCGCTTCAAGGCATATTTGGACAGCGGAAAAATACGGCTGTCCGGTTCCAGTCCGTAAAGCTGCTCGAAATAGTCCTGCATCTCGTCACAGAGAAAGTCCGGCATCTGGATTACGCGATTGCTTTTCTTCGTTTTCGGCGTGGTGATAACGTCCTTACCCTGTAAGCGCTGATAGGATTTATTGATGCGGAGCGTTTTCTTCTCGAAATCAAAGTCCGCAGGCGTCAGTGCCAGCAGCTCACCCTCGCGGATACCACACCAGTACAGGATTTCAAAAGCGTAGTACAGCATGGGCTTGTCCATCATGGCGTCGATGAATTTGAGGTATTCTTCCTTCGTCCAGAACAGCATTTCCTTCGGCTGCTCGCTGCCCATATTTCCGGCCTTTGCAGCGGGATTGATCTGCAAGCCGTAATACTTGATGGCGTGGTTGAAAATACAGCTCAGTTGGGTATGGACATTCTTGAGATAGTCCGGGGAATAGCTTTCGCCGTTTGACTTGGTGTGCTGCCATATCTCGTTCTGCCAGTCGATCACATCACGGGCGGTGATTTCCGAGAGCTTGCGCTTTTTGAAATACGGAAGAATCTTTGTGCGGATGATATGCTCCTTGCTGAGCCATGTGTTGAGCTTCAGCTTGGGTTTGACGTCCTTTTCGTAGAGCGCCACAAAGCTCTCGAAGCTCATATTGACATCAGCCTGCTTCTGCATCAGAAACTCGCGTTCCCATGCCTGCGCCTCTTTCTTGGTCGCAAAACCGCGCTTCAATTTCTGCTGGCGCTCACCGCGCCAGTCGGTATAGCGAAACTGCACATACCATGAGCCGTTCTTCTTGTCCTTAAACGCTGCCATTCGATTCCCTTCTTTCCTTCGGTTCTCTCGTTCCGTAGAACTTCTCATGGAAGAACTTGCGGTCAATCCTGCCTGCAATGGTGATGCAGCCGGTCTCTCGCAGCTCTTTGTTCAACTCACGAATGAGCTTATACGCATACGGAACCGATACGCCAAGCTCTTCCGCAACTTCATTTACTCGCATAAAAATTTCTCCTGCCATAGGCAAAACACCGTCCTTTCCCGATTTGTGGTTGATTGCTTCGCCGTTCTATCCGCAGGACTCTGGCAGGCAACCCTTTTCGGCGCTGTGCCGTTTTCTTTTCTCCTTGGCACGCTCGTCTCATCGCGTGCTTCCCCGGAGAAAGTATCCCTTGGACGGTCATTCAGTTTGGCTCTTTTGGATTTCACCCCCTCTCACTTTACAACGGACATTTTTTCTGCATTTGTTGAGTATCCTGATTGTAAAATTTCTATGAATTAAGCTAATATGCTTAGATTGCAGCTATTGTACTATACATAACAGTTTAAGTCAAGCTGGTTTACAAGAAAATATTAAATAAATTTGTTTAGATTCTTCTTGACAAATTAAACATATCTGCTATACTCCTTATCAAGGACAACCGACACAGGAGATGGCTATTATGGCGATTGGTGAACGCATCCACTTTTTCCGCACGATGCGGGGCATGACGCAGAAATACCTTGGCATGGCGCTGGGTTTCCCGGAGAAATCCGCAGATGTCCGCCTTGCGCAGTACGAGAATGGTTCCAGAACTCCGAAAGCGGATGTGACTGCTGCGCTGGCAAAGGTGCTGGATGTTTCGCCCAAGGCGCTGGACGTACCGGACATTGACTCCTATATAGGACTGATGCACACGCTGTTCACGCTGGAGGACCGCTACGGTCTTGAGGTCTGCGAGTGCGAGGATGAGGTGCATCTGCGCGTTCATATCCACAAAGGACGCGACGCAGCGGAGCTTCACAGGATGCTTGCCGCATGGGGTGCAGTTGCCGCCAAGCTGAAAGCGGGGGAGATCACCAAAGAAGAATACGACCGCTGGCGCTACCGCTATCCTGAACTTGATACCTCCGGTCAGTGGCACAAGATCACGCCGTCGCAGGAGCTGAGTGACCTGCTTCTTGCCGACCTCAAAGAACACACCGAAGAATAACAAAAGGCTCTGCCGACCTTCTTTTACAGAAAGTCAGCAGAGCCTTTTTCGCTCTCAATATAGGATTGGATGCGACAGCAAACCTGCAAACCATTCGCTCGCCACAATAAGAACAAACAAAATGGCTTTGGTATCTGCTATCATTTTGCTATCAAACAGGAAATGAGATTTTCAAAAAGTGAGTGTTTTCAAGGCTTTGCAGCCCATCATATTCACTTTTTTCTCATTCCCACTCGATCGTTGCGGGTGGTTTGCTGGTGATGTCGTAGCAGATGCGGTTGATGCCGCGGACTTCGTTGACGATGCGGACGGAGATGCGGTCGAGCACGTCGTAGGGGATGCGGGCCCAGTCGGCGGTCATGAAGTCGCTTGTGGTGACAGCGCGCAGTGCCAGCGTATAATCGTACGTCCTGCCGTCGCCCATAACGCCGACGGAGCGCATGGAGGTCAGGACCGCGAAATACTGGCTGAGACTGCGGTCGAAGCCCGGCCTTGGCGATCTCGTCGCGGAAAATGAAGTCTGCATCGCGCAGGGTGTCGAGCTTTTCCTTTGTGATCTCGCCGATGACGCGGATGGCAAGGCCGGGACCGGGGAAAGGCTGGCGCATGACCAGATACTCCGGCAGGCCCAGCTCCCGGCCGAGCTGCCGGACTTCGTCCTTGAAGAGCATCCGCAGCGGCTCGATGATCTCCTTGAAGTCCACATAGTCGGGCAGACCGCCGACATTGTGATGGCTCTTGATCACCGCGGACTTGCCAAGGCCGGATTCGATGACGTCCGGATAGATCGTGCCCTGCACAAGATAATCGACGGCGCCGATCTTCTTGGCTTCGGCCTCAAACACACGGATGAACTCCTCGCCGATGATCTTGCGCTTCGTCTCCGGATCGGTGACGCCGGCGAGCTTCGAGAGGAACCGATCCTCCGCGTTGACGCGGATGAAGTGGATATCCCATTTGCCGAAGGCGGCTTCGACCTCGTCGCCCTCATTCTTGCGCATCAGGCCATGGTCGACAAATACGCAGGTAAGCTGGCTGCCGATGGCCTCGGCCATCAGCGCTGCAGCGACAGAAGAGTCCACGCCGCCGGACAGCGCCAGCAGTGCGCGGCCGGAGCCGACCTTTTCGCGGATGGCGCGGATGGCGGTCTGCCGGTAATCCGCCATGGTCCAGTCGCCGGAGGCGCCGCAGACGGAATAGAGGAAGCGGCGCAAAATTTCGCTGCCCTGGACGGTATGCTGCACTTCCGGATGGAACTGCACGCCGTAGAGCTTCTTTTCCGGACAGGCCATAGCGGCCGTCGGGCAGACGGCGGTCTTCGCGGTGACGGTGAAGCCGTCGGGGGACCTGCGAGATGTAGTCGCCGTGGCTCATCCACGTCACGGAGGACGCGGGCAGACCATGGAAGATGGCACTTTCGGTGTCAAACTCGGTCAGCGTCTTGCCATATTCGCGGGCAGTCGCTTCCGTCGCTGCTGCAACGGTGCCACCCAGCGAATATGCCATGAGCTGGCATCCATAACAGATGCCAAGAACGGGGATCCCGAGCGAAAACAGCGCAGGATCCACGTGCAGGGAAACAGATTCATAGACGCTCTGCGGGCCTCCGGACAGGATGATGCCGATGGGGGCAAGCTCCCGGATCTCGTCAGGGGAGATGGAGCAGGGCTTGACCTCGCAGTAGACGTTCTGCTCACGCACGCGGCGTGCGATGAGCTGGCTGTACTGGGCGCCGAAATCCAGAATGAGGACAGTTTCCATTATGCCTCCTCCTCACGGAAGACGATGTTGCCCGGCTCTGCGCTTTCGATGATGGCGAGCGAATGCAGGTTGACACCCGCTGCGCGGAGCTTGTCGCCGCCGCCCTGGAAGCCCTTTTCCACGGCGCAGCCGATGCCGACCAGCTCGGCGCCGGCGGCCTGGACGATCTCGCAGAGGCCGCGCAGCGCTTCGCCGCGGGCAAGGAAATCGTCGATCACGAGCACACGGTCGCCCGGGTGCAGCCATTCCTTGGAGACGAGCAGCGTGACCTTCTTCTTGTAGGTATAGGAAAAGATCTCACTCTGATACAGGCCGCCCTCGATGTTGTCGCTCTTGGCCTTTTTCGCATACACCATGGGCTTGCCGTACCGGTACGCGCAGATCGCGGAAAGGGCAATGCCGCTGGCTTCAGCTGTCAGAATGAGATCTACTTTGTCGAGATCAAAGAATTTCTGGAATTCATCAGCGATGCGTCCCATAAACGCACAGTCAACGCGGTGGTTGAGAAACCCGTCGACCTTTACAATGTTTCCGGGCAGAATCTTGCCCTCCTTGACGATGCGATCCTTCAGCTCCTGCATAGCTTCCTCCAAAAACATAATAAAAAATAGACAGCGGGGGGATATACCTGCTGCCAATGACAAAAAAAGCCGCGCGCAGGAACAGACGACCTGCGTGTGCGAACTTCCAATAGTCGCAGCTCTGGCGCTGCGGTAGAAACATCCGGGCCATATATCCGGAACTATATTGGCAACTGTATGAACTTGATTTCATGCTGGACTTTTCATCCTGCGCATATTATAATCGTTGTCGGATAATAAGTAAAATAGATGTTTTTAATCGTTGCGATTATCTCCATTAATAAACGTAATGACAGGAGGCAGCTATGGCAGTCAAATTGGAGCTTTACCGCGTCTTTCAGGAGGTCGCCCGCATGGGCAATATCTCCGCCGCGGCGCAGAATCTGTATATCTCCCAATCCGCGGTCAGCCAGTCCATCAAGCAGCTCGAAGAGCAGCTGCAGGTACGGCTGTTTTCCAGAAGCACGCGCGGCGTTGTGCTGACGAGCGAGGGAAGATGCTGCTGGACTATGTCTCGCACGGCCTCGGCCTCATCCAGTGCGGCGAGGAAAAGCTCGCGCAGTCGCGCCAGCTGCTCACGGGCGAGCTGATCATCGGTGCGAGCGACACGGTAACGAAGACCTATCTGGTCTCCCGGCTCGAGGCCTTTCATCAGAACTATCCGGCCATCCAGATCCGCATCCTCAACGGCACGAGCCAGATGGTCCTCGACTATCTGCACGCGGGGCAGGTCGACATCGCCTTTGCCAGCGAGCCGAAGGACAAGGACGCCTATTCCATCCGCCACTGCTTCGATACCCACCAGATCTTCGTCGCCGCGCCGAATTACGACTGTGATTTTGACCACGCCCACACGCTCGAGGAGATCGCGGCCTTCCCGCTCATCCTGCTCGAGCGCAAGGCGAGCTCCCGCGCCTATGTCGAGCAGTATTTCCAGCAGCACGGCGTCAGCCTGAAGCCGGAGATCGAGCTCGGCTCGCACAACCTGCTCATCTCGCTGGCACGGATCGGCCTCGGCGTCGCATGCGTGACGGAGGAATTTTCGCAGTCCGGACTCGGCCGGGGCGTGATCCTGCCGGTCCGCACGGCGTTTGAGATCCCGCCGCGCTCGGTCTGCATGTGCACGCTGCGCGACGTCTCGCCGACCTCCGCGGCCAACCGCTTCATGGATTTCATCTCTGAAAGCGATAAAATGACCTACGATATCGGCCATTCCTACCACTTTACCAACGTCTGACGAACGAATTGCCGCTCGCCTCCCCACGGAGGCGGGCAGTGTGCATGTTGCGGAATGCACAAACGATACGGAAAAAAGCGAGGACAATTTGGCAGATTCACGATTGACTTTGCGCATTTAAAGCGGTATAGTAGCAAACATCAAAAGGACGCTGCACGCGCGGCAGAAAGGAGCTTATCATGGCCAAGCGTTATCCGAACAACAAGTCCATCCAGATGAGCTTCCTCTTTATTGAGGCCCGCGAGCAGATCACGGGCCCGTATTACCGCGCGCAAAAAAAGAGACTGTCCGTATAGACCGGCGTTTTTCTTCGTAACCAGAAGGAGGCTCTGTTCCGCGGACAGAGCCTCCTTTTTGTTTTGGACTGCAGCCGCAAGTACGCGGCGCAGCCCCGTCCAATCCAGTTCATACATGAGAAAAGGAGCGAAATCAAAATGAAAAAGATGCTTGCACTGCTTCTGGCGCTCGTCATGGTCCTGAGCCTGGCCGCCTGTGCCTCCAGCCAGCCCGCCGCCGCGTCCACCGAGACCGCAGAAACCACCGAAGCGGCCGAACCCGCCGCCGAAGAATCCGCCGAGGCTCCGGCCGAGAGCGGCAAGACCTACACCGTCGGCGTCTGCCAGCTGGTCCAGCATGAGGCGCTCGACGCCGCGACCCAGGGCTTCATCGACGCGCTGACCGAGGAACTCGGCGACGCCGTCACCGTCGACGTGCAGAACGCCTCCGGCGACTCCGTCAACTGCGGCACGATCGTCAACGGCTTTGTCTCCAAGGGCGTGGACCTCATCATGGCCAATGCAACCCCGGCGCTGACTGCCGCTGTCTCCGCTACGGCTGATATCCCCATCCTCGGCACGTCCATCACGGCCTATGGCGTCGCGCTGGATATCGATGACTTCAACGGCACTGTCGGCGGCAACGTCTCCGGCACATCCGACCTGGCTGACCTGCAGGCGCAGGCCCAGATGATCCTCGACTGGTTCCCCGAGACCAAGACCGTCGGTCTGCTGTTCTGCTCGGCTGAACCGAACTCCCGCTATCAGATCGACGAGGTCCGCAAGGCGCTTGAGGCCCAGGGCGTGACCTGCGAAGAATTCGCCTTCACCGACAGCAACGACGTCTCCTCCGTGACCCAGAAGGCCGCCGATTTCTCCGACGTTGTCTACATCCCGACCGATAACACCGCCGCCTCCAACACCGAGGCCATTGCCAACGTCCTGATCCCTGCCGGCGTTCCCGCCATCTGCGGCGAAGAGGGCCTCTGCCGCGGCTGCGGCGTGGCGACGCTGTCCATCAGCTACTACGATCTCGGCGTGACCACCGGCAAGATGGCCGCGAAGATCCTCAAGGGCGAGGCCGATATCTCTACAATGCCGGTCGAATACACCGACGCGACCCCGAAGTACAACGCTTCCGTCTGCGAGCAGCTCGGCATCACCCCGCTCGATGGCTATGAGGCGATCGACGGCTGAATCTGACACTTTGACCGGTCACGGGTATTCACCCGTGACCGGCGGAACTGCAAAAACCGTTTGCCCCTGCAATCGGCCGATAACCGGAACCCTTTGCCGGTCGATTGCAGGCGCAGACTGACAAGGAGAATGATTATGAGCTTCCTCTCTGCGCTACTCAATTCGCTGCCCGGCGCGGCGGCCCAGGGTCTCATCTGGGGCCTGATGGCCATCGGCGTGTACATCACCTTCCGTATTCTGGACGTTGCGGACCTGACCGTCGACGGCTCCATCGCCACCGGCGGAGCGGCCGCCGTCATGCTCATCCGCGCGGGGGTGAACCCGTGGCTGGCGCTGCTGTGCGCGTTTGCCTGCGGCATGCTGGCAGGCTTCGTGACGGGCATGTTCCACACCAAATGCGGCATCCCCGCGATCCTCTCCGGCATTCTGACGCAGCTCGCACTCTACTCCATCAACCTGCGCATCATGGACAGCAAGGCCAATCAGGCCGTCGGCGTGGACAAATATCCGCTGATGGTCTCGCAGCGCTATGTGCGCGAGCTGAGCCTGAAAAATCCGCTTCCGATCCTGCTTCTTTTCACGTTTGCCGTGATCGCGCTGCTGTACTGGTTCTTCGGCACGGAGCGCGGCTGTGCCATCCGCGCCACCGGCGCAAATCAGAACATGGCCCGTGCGCAGGGCATCAACACGAACGCGAACGTCGTTTTCGGCCTCATGCTCTCCAACGGCCTCGTCGCCCTCTCCGGCGCGCTGCTCGCGCAGTTCCAGGGCGCGGCGGATGTGAACATGGGCCGCGGCGCGATCGTCATCGGCCTGGCTGCCGTCATCATCGGCGAGGTCATTTTCAGCAAGCTCTTTACGAACTTCGGCCTCAAGCTGCTGGCCGTGTCGATCGGCGCGGTGATCTACTATTTCGTGCTCCAGATCGTCCTGCAGCTCGGCCTCAACACGAACGACCTCAAGCTCATCACGGCGCTGATCGTCGCGCTGTTCCTGGCCATCCCGTACTGGAAGGGCAAGATGTTCCGCGGCAAGGCAAAAAAGGAGGAAACACACCATGCTTGAACTCATCAATGTGTGCAAGACCTTTAACCCCGGCACCGTCAACGCAAAGACCGCGCTGAACGATCTGAACCTGACTCTCAACGACGGCGATTTCGTCACCGTCATTGGCGGCAACGGCGCGGGCAAGTCGACGCTGCTGAACGCCATCGCGGGCTCCTTCCAGATCGACAGCGGTAAGATCGTCATCGACGGCACCGACGTCACCGGCCTGCCGGAGCATAAGCGCGCGGCCTTCCTCGGCCGTGTGTTCCAGGACCCGATGATGGGCACCGCGCCTACCATGCAGATCGAGGAGAACCTGGCCCTCGCCGCCCGCCGCGGGCAGCACCGCGGCCTCCGCTGGGGGCATCACCAAGGCTGAACGCGCCGAATACCAGAAGCGGCTGCATGCGCTGGACCTCGGTCTCGAGGACCGAATGACCGCGAAGGTCGGCCTGCTCTCCGGCGGCCAGCGGCAGGCGCTGACGCTTTTGATGGCGGCCCTGCAGCAGCCGAAGCTGCTGCTGCTCGACGAGCATACCGCGGCCCTCGACCCGCGCACGGCGGCCAAGGTCCTCGACCTGTCCGACCGCATCGTGCAGGAGCACGGGCTGACCACGCTCATGATCACCCACAACATGAAAGACGCCATCGCGCACGGCAACCGCCTTATCATGATGGACGCCGGCCAGGTCGTGGTGGACGTGTCCGGCGAGGAAAAAGAAGAAGCTGACCGTGCCGGATCTGCTCGCCATGTTCTCCCGCGCCAGCGGCAGCGATGAGGCGAACGACAAAATGCTCCTTTCCTGAATCCGTTTTTCAGGCCCCGGGACCGCAGTCCCGGGGCTTTTTCCGAAAAATCAAAAAACCTTCAGCAAAGGGGCTTGACATTCCGCCGGATATCCCGTATAATGCACCGGACACAAAAAAGGAGGAAACGACCATGCGCTATCTGCTTCAAAACGCACAGATCCTCTCCTCGGGCGGCGTATTTCGTGCCGCGGACGTTTTGCTTTCGGACGGAAGAATTGTTTCCATTGGTGATCGTCGTGAACCGGGATTTTCTTATAAAGAGACGATCCGGACCGGCACGCTTGCCGCGGCCCACGGCGGCTTCGCCCACGTCGCGGCCATGCCGAATCTCGACCCCGTGCCGGACTGCGCTGCCGCGCTGGACCTCCAGCGCGCGATCATCGAAAAGGACGCGCTCGTCCACGTCCATCCCTACGGCGCCATCTCCGTCGGCGAGAAAGGGGAGCGGCTCGGGACGGATCTTGAAGGGCTCGCGCCAGGTGTCATCGCGTTTTCCGACGACGGAAGCGGCGTGCAGTCGGAGAGCCGGATGCGCGAGGCGATGACGGAGTGCCACAGGCTCGACAAAATCCTTGCCGCGCACTGCGAGGACAACACCCTGCTGCGCGGCGGCTATATCCACGACGGCGCGTATGCCCGCGCCCACGGGCACCGGGGCATTTGCTCTGAGAGCGAGTGGGGGCAGATCGCGCGGGACCTCCGGCTCGCCGAAGAGACCGGCTGCGCATACCACGTCTGCCACGTCTCCACGAAGGAAAGCGTCGCCCTCATCCGCGCAGCCAAGCGCCGCGGCGTGGACGTCACCTGCGAGACCGCGCCGCACTACCTGACCTTCACCGACGAAGACCTGCAGGAGGACGGCCGGTTCAAGATGAACCCGCCCCTGCGCGCGCGGGAAGACCGCGACGCGCTGATTGAGGGACTCTGGATGGAACGATCGACATGATTGTGACCGATCACGCGCCACACAGCCGGGAAGAAAAAGCCCGCGGACTGGAAAAAAGCGCGATGGGCGTTGTCGGGCTGGAAACGTCCTTTGCCGCAAGCTACACGGCGCTGGTCCAGACCGGCATCCTGCCGCTCGGAAAGCTTGTCGACCTGATGCACGGCGCGCCGATGCGCCGCTTTGGCTGCGGCACAGAGCTGGCCGAGGGCCAGCCCGCCGACCTGACGGCCTTTGATCTGACCAAAACCTACACCGTCGACCCTGAAACGTTCCGTGACCATGGGCCGTGCCACACCGTTTGCCGGACGTGCGCTGACGGGCGTGTGCAAGCTCACGATGATCGGCGGAGAACCCGTCTGGAAGGAGGAAACGCTTTGAACGAAGTCCTGCTTACCATCACGGAGAACCGGCCGCTTGCCCCGCAGGTCTATGCTCTGCGCCTTTGCGGGACACATCGGCCATCACCGCGCCGGGGCAGTTTCTGGAGCTGCAGCTGCCGGGCTTTTTCCTGCGCCGCCCGCTGTCCGTCTGCGACTGGGATGATGCCGGCGTGACCATCCTCTACAAGGTCGTCGGCAAAGGCACCGACTGGCTCATCGCAGATGCCGGCCGGGGCAGACGCTCGGGGCGCTGACGGGCCTTGGCAACGGCTTCGACGTCGCCGCCTGCGGCGAGACCACGCTGCTCATCGGCGGCGGGATCGGCGTGCCGCCGATGGTACGGCCTTGCCCGCCGCCTGCTCGCGGCAGGGAAGACGCCCAACGCCATCCTCGGCTTCAACACCGCGCAGGAGCGGTTTTACGAAGAAGAATTCCGCGCCCTCGGCGTGCAGACCGTCGTCACGACGGCGGACGGCAAGCTATGGCGTGCGCGGCTTTGTGACCGATGCTCTGCCGGAAGTCTACGATACCTTCTGCGCCTGCGGGCCGCTGCCGATGCTGCGCGCGCTCTGCCGCGCAGCGGACAAGACCGGGCTTTCTCAGCCTGGAGGCCCGGATGGGCTGCGGCTTCGGCGCGTGCATGGGCTGCACGATCGACACGGTAAACGGCCCGAAGCGCGTCTGCCGCGAGGGCCCGGTATTCAGAAGGGAGGAGCTGCCATGGTAACGACGAGCGTCACGCTCTGCGGCCGGGAGCTGGAAAATCCCATCATCCCCGCCAGCGGCACCTTCGGGTACGGATACGAATTCGCGGAGCTGTACGATATCAACTGCCTCGGCACATTTTCCTTCAAAGGGGGCACGACCCTGCACCCGCGCACCGGCAACGCGCAGCCGCGCATCGCGGAAGCGCCGGGCGGGATGCTCAACGCCGTCGGCCTGCAGAATCCCGGCGTCGACGCGGTGATCGCCGAGGAGCTGCCGAAGTTGCAAGCGCGTCTTCCGAAAGCCGGTCATGGCGAACGTCAGCGGCTTTTCCATCGAGGAATACGTTGAGGTCTGCCGGAAGCTTGACGTATGCGAGCAGGTTGGCTGGCTGGAAGTGAATATCTCCTGCCCGAACGTGCATGGCGGCGGCATGAGCTTCGGCACCGACCCGAAGGCCGCCGCGGCGGTCACGCGCGCGGTCAAAGGACGCAGTCCAGAAGCCCGTCATCGTCAAGCTCTCCCCCAACGTCACGAGCATTGCCGACATCGCGAAGGCCTGCGAGGACGCGGGCGCCGACGCGGTGAGCTTAATCAACACGGTGCTTGGCATGCGCATCGACCTGCGCGCGAAGCGGCCGCTGCTGGCCAAAAGACCGGCGGCATGTCCGGCCCAGCAATTTTCCCGCTGGCGGTGCGGATGGTCTGGCAGGTCTATGAGGCCGTACGCATCCCCATCATCGGCATGGGCGGCGTCCGGACGGCGGAGGACGTGCTCGAGCTCATGCTCGCCGGCGCGACGGCGGTCGAGGTCGGCGCGGCCAATCTGGTCGATCCCTTTGCCTGCCGCGATCTGGTAAACGATCTGCCGCGGGTCATGGAACAATATCACATACAGAATCTGAAAGATATCATAGGAGGTGCCCACCATGGGTAAGGACGTAATCATCGCTCTGGATTTGACAGCCAGGAGAAGACGCTGGCCTTCCTTGATCGCTTCACAGAGAAAGCCGTTCGTGAAAATCGGCATGGAGCTGTTCTACGCCGAGGGTCCGTCCATCGTCCGCGAGATCAAGGCACGGGGCCACAAGATATTCCTCGACCTCAAGCTCCACGACATTCCCAACACGGTCAAAAAGGCGATGGCCGCCCTGTCCTCGCTGGATGTGGACATCGTGAACCTCCACGCCGCCGGTACGGCCGCCATGATGAGCGCCGCGCTTGAGGGTCCTCACGCGCCCGGACGGTACGCGTCCGATGCTCATCGCCGTCACGCAGCTCACCTCCACCAGCCAGCAGAGCATGGAGGAAGAGATCGGCATCCACGCGCCGCTGGCCGACGTCGTCATCGACTACGCGAAAAACGCGCAGGCCGCAGGGCTCGACGGCGTGGTCTGCTCGCCGCTCGAGGCAGGGAAGATCCACGAGGCCTGCCCGGCAGCTTCGTGACCGTCACGCCGGGCATCCGCTTCGCCGACGCGAAGACGGATGATCAGGTCCGCATCACCACCCCCCCTGAAAAGGCCAGAGCCATCGGCTCGGATTATATCGTCGTCGGCCGCCCCATCACGCAGGCTGCCGACCCCGTCGCAGCCTACCAGCGCTGCCTGCAGGAATTCGTCGGATAACAGAAAGGAGCAGACTATGGAATCTACGCACGCCGCATCGCAGAGGATCTGCTGTCGATCCGCGCCGTATTTTTCCGGCCGGACGAGCCGTTTACCTGGGCCAGCGGCATCAAAAGCCCCGTCTATTGTGACAACCGCCTCATCCTGACCGCCCCGGACGTCCGCACCGAGGTGGAGACCGCCCTCATGCAGACCATCCGCCGCGAATACCCGGACGCGGAGGTCCTCATGGGCACCAGCACCGCCGGGATCGCGCACGCTGCTATCACCGCGCAGATGATGGGCCTGCCGATGGGCTACGTCCGCTCGTCGAGCAAGGACCACGGCCGCCAGAACCAGATCGAAGGGCGGCTGGAAAAGGGCCAGAAGGTCGTCGTGGTGGAGGATCTGATCTCCACGGGCGGCAGCGTCCTTGACGTTGTGAGCGTCCTGCGTGAAGCGGGCGCGGAGGTGCTCGGTGTTGCGAGCATCTTCACCTACGGCATGAAAAAAGGGCCTGGAGCGGCTGGCCGCCGCCAAAGTCAGAAATGTCAGCCTGACGAACTTCGACGTGATCGCGCAGGTCGCCGCCGAACAGAAGTATATCAAGCAAGAGGACGTCGTCCGGCTCCTGCAGTTCCGGAATGACCCCTCGGACGAATCTTGGATTGGAGGTAACAACTGATATGAACCACCTGATTGACATTTTGCAGCTGAGTACGCAGGAAATCGACGAGCTGGTCGAAACGGCCAAGGACATCATCGCAAACCCCGAGGCCTACGCCCACAAGTGCGACGGTAAAATTCTGGCCACGCTCTTCTTTGAGCCCTCAACCCGCACACGCCTGAGCTTCGAGTCGGCCATGCTCTCGCTCGGCGGCAAGGTCCTCGGTTTCTCGTCCGCCAGCAGCTCGTCTGCGTCGAAGGGCGAGAGCGTCTCCGATACCATCCGCACCGTGAGCTGCTATTCAGACATTATTGCCATGCGCCACCCGAAGGAAGGCGCGCCTCTTGTCGCTTCGATGCGCTCTGAGGTTCCGGTCATCAACGCGGGTGACGGCGGCCACAACCACCCCACGCAGACGCTGACCGACCTGCTCACCATCAACCGCGAGAAGGGCCGCTTCAACGACCTGACCGTGGGCTTCTGCGGCGACCTCAAGTTCGGACGCACCGTCCATTCGCTCATCAGCGCGCTGAGCCGTTACACCGGCATCAAGTCGTGCTTGTCTCGCCGGAGGAGCTGAAGCTGCCGAGCTACGTGAAAAACGAGGCACTCAAGAAGCACAACATCCCCTATGAGCAGACGACCGATCTGGAATCCGTGATGCCCGAGCTCGACATTCTCTATATGACCCGCGTGCAGCGCGAGCGCTTTTTCAACGAGGAAGACTACCTGCGCCTGCGCGACAGCTATATCCTGACGCCGGATAAGCTCGAAAACGCCAAGCACGACATGAGCATCCTGCACCCGCTGCCGCGTGTCAACGAGATCGCCGCCGCCGTGGACAACGATCCGCGCGCCTGCTACTTCAGGCAGGCGAAAAACGGCCGCTATATCCGCATGGCGCTCATGATGAAGATGCTTGGTATCGAATAAGGGAGGGCTACCACATAGATTATTGATGCGATTTCCAACGGTATTGTTATCGACCATATCTCCGCCGGCAAGGCGATGTACCTGTACAACATCCTCGGCCTCGACCAGCTCGACTGCTCGGTGGCGCTGCTCAAAAACGTTGTCAGCAACAAGCTTGGCCGCAAGGACATCATCAAAATCGACCGCGTTATGGATCTGGACTGGGACGTGATCGGCTATGTTGACCCGGGCATTACGGTGAACTTCATCAAGGACGGCAAGCAGGTGGAAAAGCGCCAGCTCAAGCTCCCGACGCGGATCAAAAATGTCATCCACTGCAAAAATCCGCGCTGCATAACCTCCGTGGAACAGGAGCTTCCGCAGATATTCACGCTGACCGACCGTGAAAAGCGCACCTACCGCTGCCTCTACTGTGAGACCAAAGCCGAGCGGCAGTAAGAAAGAAAAAAAAGCAGAGGGGCAGCCCCTCTGCTTTTTTGCGCCCGCCGCTTCAGACCTCCTGCGTGTAGCCCTGCAGCGCTTGCTGCAGGGCAGCGAGCGCCTTTTTTTCGATGCGGGAGACATAAGAGCGGCTGATGCCGCATTTCGCCGCGATCTCCCGCTGCGTGAGCGGTGTGCGGTCGCCAAGGCCGTAGCGCAGGGTGATGACCATCCGCTCCCGCGGCGACAGCACTGTGTCCATGACCTCGTAGAGCTTCCGGTAGGTCTGCCGTGCGCTGAGATCCTCGAACAGATCCTCATCCGAGCACAGCACATCCATCAGCGACAGCGCGTTCCCGTCCTTCCCGGTCTCAATGCAGTCCGAAAGCGAAACATCCCCCCCGCCGTCTTCCGCATCGACCGAAAAATACATGAGGATCTCATTCGCTATACTCTCCCAACGGATACATAGGTTGGTCAATGGGCGGCAAATCCGCCTCTCCGTCCTCCGCAAAGAGGTAAACACAGGCGTTTTTGCCGTCCCAGACCACCTTTTTGACGATGGTGCGCAGCAGGCGGCGTTTTTCCTCCAGCGTGGCAGAATCCACTGCGCTGGCGAAGGATTCGATCATTTCCTGATGGAAGGCAAACTCCTGATGCAGCATCCGGCTCTGTTCAGTCAGGGCTTCCAGCTCGGCAAGGCGCAGCTGCTGTCTCGCTCTCCCGATGCAGTGCGTCGATCTGCTCCATGACGTACTTCGCGGAGGTGTCGCTGGCAACGGACAGGGATTCCACCAGCCGCTTGATGCGGTCCTCCGTTTCGGTGTGCTTTTCCCGGAGCAGCGCAAGCTCTGCGTCGTAGCCCTCCTTGCTGCCGCTGATAACCTTCTTGGTCTGCGCCAGCAGCCGGGTAAGTGTCTCCTTGTCGGCGGACAGCTTGCGGATCTCCTCGATGATCTTGGCGTCCAGCGTGTTGCCGTTGCAGTTCTTCATAGAGCAGACCGTGCCGTGGCTGCGCTCCTTGGTGGAGCACATATAGTGTAGATCAGCTCGCCGTCCGCATTCTTGCGGTTGGTCAGCTTCGGACGCATATAGTCGCCGCATTCGCCGCACCGTAAAAGGCCGGACAGCAGCGCCACATTGCTGCGCGGTCTGCGGTAGTTCTTGGATTTGTTCACGTCCAGCATGGCCTGTACCTGCACCCGATCGCTGCCCGCGATGACGCCCGGGTGCTTGCCCACCGCCACGATCCACTCCTCCATGGGGCGGATCTGGTTTGCCTTGCCGGGACGCTGGAGGGTGCGGTTATATGCCATGACGCCGTGCTCACCGTCGAACTCCGAACGCTCGGCAAACAGGTCAACATTGTTTTCTTTCAGATACTGATACGCCGTGTCATCGGCAATCATGTAGACTGGGTTCGTGAGAATACCACGGATAGCAAAGCGGGTGAACTGCTTGCCGCGCTTCGTGACGCAGCGGTACTCCAAAAGATACTGGTCGGTCTTACTGAGAGAGCCAGTCTCCATGAACACCGCGAAGATCGTCTTGACCAGCTGGATTTCCTCCGGAATGGGTTTGAGCTTGCAGGCCTTTTCACCTTGCCGTCCACCGTCACGCTGGACAGACTTCTCTCCGAGGCGTAGCCGATGGGCGTCGCCGCCAAGCCAGCGCCCGGTCTTGGACAGCTCGTGCATGTTGTCCCGGATGCGCTCGGCGATGGTTTCCCGCTCCAGCTGGGAGAAGACCGACGCGATATACATCATGGCGCTGCCCATAGGCGAGGACGTGTCGAACTGCTCGCGGATGGAGATGAAGTCAATGTGCCGGTCGCCCAAATCCTCGATGAGCTTGGCAAAGTCGCCGATGTTGCGGCTGATGCGGTCAAGGCGGTAGACCACGATGGCGGCAAATTCAATCTTCTGCGAGTCCTTCATCATTTTCTTGAACTGCGGGCGCTCCAGATTGCCGCCGGAAAAGCCCTCATCCTCGTAGACCAGCGCGTTTTCCGCTGCATCGTCGCCAAAGTGCATGGCGATATACTGGCGGCACAGCTCGATCTGATTCTCGATACTCTCGCCCTTGCCGGTGAATTTGGACTTACGGGAGTAGATGACATATTGCTTCGGCGTATCTTTCGTTTTCATGGCGGCACCTCGCGTTATTCGTTAGGTTGGTAGATATATTATAACGGATTGGAATTCATTTGAAAAGGTACCCAAGGGAAGAATCTGAAAATTTCTGCGGAGGCAGAGGTTTTCGCGCGCTGATTGTGCCCGTTCGGAAGGCATCACTCATGTGCATCGGGAAAATGATTGATGGAATGAGCGATACGTGCTATTTGAACATTATTGTTTTCGTCATCGACTGCATTCGTACAGTCGCGCCGCACGATTTTTGCGCTTCACTACTTGTCATACATCAAGTTTATTTTGCGTCACGGCTTGTCATATGACAAGCTGCATCATAAAAACCGCCGCCCCGAACGAAAAATCGGGACGGCGGCTCTGTCATGCAAGGCTTCGCAGATATTCTTCCACATTCTGATACTGAATGCCCTCAACCACTTGGCTTTCCCCACGGTAGAGGACGAACTTTCCGGTGATCGGGCCGTAGCGGTGCTCGGTCTGGGCGCATTTTTGCTCGTCGATCAAATGGCGATACTGCTGCGGGACAGCCTCCTCGCTGTGCTTGATCTCGAAAATCCGGCAGGAGCCTGCCTCCGGGTCAAACACCACCATGTCAAATTCGCCCACGGGGAATTGCAGGACAAATACCTGCTTCTTTGGGGTTTGCCAGCTTCGTTTCCAGCAGGACGATGTCCTCCAACATCCGCCCTTTGATATCGGTCAGGATGCGCTGCTGCACGGCGGTGCGCTCCGCCAGAGACAGCGCGCTGAACGTCTCATCCAGCAGCAGACTGCGGATCAGCGCGTCCGCCTGCGCATAGCGGAGTCCCGGCTGCGCGATCACCGTGCGGCTGGATTTCGTGCTGACATCCGGCAGGTGCAGCACGTCGATCTCCCGCGTCAAGTCCAGCAAGTCCAGATACTCCTTGATCTCCGCCGCGTGAACATCGTCCAGCGCTACGGTCTGTTCTGCCCTGTTGCGGATCTCCAGCAGCTTCCGCAGGCTGTCGGTGACAAGCGCAAGGTCGATGCGGTCGAGGATGTCCGTCGGATTCTTCCGATCCCGGCGCAGATTGCTGGCGGAAATGCCGAGGTCGTGGGACTTCCAATCCTGCGACAGCACCTCCAGCGTGAAGCGATGGTTGATGTCCTCCACCACCCGGTTGATGGCGCTGGTCAACTCGCCCTTCTCATATAAATCCCGCAGATGGCGGAAGTGCCCCTCGTACTGATAGCAACGCAGGGAGTGCTGGATATTGCGGGCGATGGCGGTGTCCACGTATTCGTCAGTGCTTTCCTTGTTAGCGAACGGGGGTCTCGTTGTAGTGGATGCCGCCGAGACTCATCGTGCCGCCGTAGCGGATATACTCGTCGATGCCGCGAACGCCGAGGACAGATTCAAACTCGCGGTAAGGGATGAATGTGGTGTGCAGCAGGACGCAGCGGTCATAAAGCTGCTCGTCCTCGGTAAAGAGGAAGCCCAACGAGTCCGTGCCGGAGAGCACGATCTTCATACCGCAGGCCGCAAACACATCAGAAAACAGCGCCGCGCCCTCGATAAAATCCTCCATCAGCGTCACCTCATCGAGAAACACATAGCGAAAGCCCTGCGCTTCCAGCGCCTTGAGGTCACGGTTTACGTCTGCCAGCGTGTCTTTTTGCGGTGATCTGAATGAACGCAGTCTTGGTAAGCTGCGTGTCGCTCATCTCTGCGAAAATCTGGCGGATCATGGTGGTTTTACCCGTCCGGCGCAGGCCGTAGAGAATGAACACCTTGTCCTGCGGCTCGCCGTAGACAAAGTCGTGCAGCTGCCGGAAGCACTCGCGCCTGTGATAGCCGCGAACAGATGCCGCAAAGGAACGCAGCGCCTCGCCGGTGCGGACATTGGTGGTAAACGCGGAAAGGTTCGTAGATTTCGCCTTGGGCAGCTGCTTTTTCAGCGCCTTCAGCTCCTGCTCCAGCGCCTTCCGCCGCTCGATCTGCGCACGAAAATTCTCCAATTCATCAGCAGGAATATACTTCTCCCGCCGTTTTTTGTTCTCCGTCCAACGGTGGTAAAAGTACTCCTTGCCGTTGACGGTTTTCTTCGTAACAGAGCCAGCAGGCAAAGCAGAAATTTGCTGTTCCAGCTCCGCCGCGCGGGTTTGCATTTCAGATAAGTCCATAGCGCACCTCCTGTGAGATACTATTGCTACTACGAGGGCAAGATAGCCGTGCTGCCGGACGTGATCGATGTGACCACCGCTGTGGACTTTACCGGCTATAACCACCGCACCGTCTGCCAATGGATTCGAGTGGGAAAGCGTCAGCCTCTTTTTTGCTGAAAATTATAATTAAATAATGGTAATTTGTGGAGGCCAGCCTAGCAAAAATGCTTGATAAGGATGCTTTTGAAGTCGTTGGCTGTCCGATAATGCTATCTCTCCATCATTCAATGCATCTGCTATGGCAACTCGTACGCATCCTTTGGCCTTCTCATTTTTTGCAATCTGCTCCAATGTATGTGGGTAAAGGTTTAGCAGCCACGAAACATCAAATTTATTGAAATCAAATTTTGTGTATTCACAATAAAAAGTCAAACGCCGCACTATTACCAAGGAACTCACGGAAATCCTTTGCATTGAGAACATTGATCGGGCACCAGTAACCAACCTGATCTAACTCTTCATAAGGGTGTTTATTTGGATATACAACTATGCCATTGTTGTTATTCTCTTGCGCTGCATCTATTCTCTGCCGAAGGAATATCTTCAATTGAGTTTTCGCTGCTTTACTAATCCGCGCATCGCATTGCACTAACATTTCGAATAGATCGAAGCTAAAGTTCGTGCGCGATTGTTTATTAGCCCATGTGATTAGCTTCTTCTGTTGATTGTTTGAAACATACCCGTAGTAGTGCTGCGTTATCTGGCGATTCATCTGGAAAAGATTATTGTTTATAATCTGCGAGACTCTTGCAGCCAGTCTTCGCGAAAAGTGTTTTTCCCCTGGTGCAAAAATATAATGAACAAGATTACAATAATTGATACCGGTGTTTCTGGAGAACACTTCAAACCTCTCGCCGTTCTTCAATGCAGAAATATTCCTATCCAAATAGGAAATCAGAGTATTCTCTACAATTCTACTTGTTTCTTTACTGTACATTTTCCTACGCTCCAGTTGACGATCAAGGAATAGAATCTTATCATCTATCAATATCTCCCCTAAACTCTTGCGTAAGGATAAAGCTGCATATCTTATCAACTAAGCCCTGTGAAATGTTGACATATCCAAGTAAAACGAGACAGTTTTTTAATTTGCGTTTGTAATCCTATAACATCGATGTTGTTTTTGTAGCTCTGACAGCAGAGCTGTAGTAATCCAGTAAATTGTTTACAGCCGTCTCAACCAAATCCATATTCTGAAACGCGATTGTTTCAATGTGATGTTTCTTTAATAACGCGCTTATTTCTTTTTGCGTCAAAATACTCTATGAAACAATGAAAATCGATCTCGTCAAAATGAACATCATTCCCACCAATAAACGGAAATGGTTGCTCATGCAATATTTTTTTGCCCTGGATGGAGTATTTATATACCAACAAGGACATAAGGTTTTTGACTGCGTTCCTATATTCCGAAAACACATCCGCTACGATACCATTTCCCAGCAGGAAATGCAGGTAATCGTTTACTCTGCAAATCGCC
>VOFC01006893.1_pt1 | contig 23929 bp, 38 predicted proteins | sample 5384161 | NCBI WGS metagenome assembly VOFC01 (sample SAMN12384722, study PRJNA508395) | human gut metagenome | isolation source: healthy gut B | host: Homo sapiens | reverse complement strand
GATGAAAAAGAAATATAATATGGAATGGGGAGAAATAGAATGGAAGGTCAAATTTCAAAGGATGTATTATCTAAGATGCAAGTGATATATGCAAATCTAAGAGATGAAAAATCTAAACGCATATATATGGACAAATTATTGTATGCAGTTTCAAACGATATAAAATATGTCTATCAATTGTTGGAAGATTCTTTTGAAAATTTTGGAGAACATTTAAATTATCTGAAAAATAAAAAAAAGAAGTAATCATTTATGGTGCTGGGATTAATTGTGAAATGGCAGTATATGCTTGCAAAAAAACAATATTTCTGTGAATTATTTGTGTGATAGAGATTCTAATAAACAAGGTAATCAACTGTAGGAATTGAAGTTATTTCACCGGAGAGGTTAATAAATGAGCATAAAGGGAAGCAACTATTTTGATAAGTACTACTACATTTTATGATGAAGTGATGAATTACTTACGTAAGTATTTTTCAAAAGATAATATTATTTCATTTGCAGAAAGAACAGATGGAAGTTATAAAAATGCAATATTTTGATGAGGTAATCAAGTTAAAGGATGGAGAAATATTTGTTGATGGTGGGTGTTTTGATTTTGAAACAAGTAAACTGTTGCTAGAACAATGCAAAAGTAGAAAAAATATATGCCTTTGAGCCTGATTTAATCAACTTGCCTAAAGTTGAGAAGCAAGTAGAGAATATGCAACTTAAAAATGTAGATATTATTCCGGCAGGAATGTGGAATTGTAAGGATATATTGCGTTTTTCAATCTCAGGGAACCATCAAGTCTAAGTTGGATGAAAGAGGAGATGTAGAAGTAAATGTGGTTGCTGTTGATGATGTAATCAATGATAAAAAAAGTAACATTTATAAAAATGGATATTGAAGGTTCAGAATTAAAGGCATTGCAGGGAGCAAAAAATACAATAAAAAATATAAGCCTAATCTTGCAATTTGTATTTATCATAAACCTGAGGATATTATTGATATTCCTGATTATCTTCATTCTTTTCTTGTGCCAGAGTACAAATTTTATATTAGGCACTATTCCATGAATTCTGCTGAGACGGTTTTATACGCAGTAATATAAGGAGATTATTGAATGAACATGGAAAATCCGTTAATCAGTATTATTATTCCCATTTATAATTCAGAGAAATATTTGAAGAAAGGTTTAGATTCTTGCATTGAGCAGACCTATGATAATATCGAGATTATTTGTGTAGATGATGCTTCAACAGATGGAAGTAAAGAGTTTGTAGAAAACTATGTGAAGAAAAATACCCTGAAAAAGTGCTGCAGGTTTGTCTTAAAAATAATGTAGGACAGGGGGGCTAGAAATGCTGGAATAGAAGCTGCAAAAGGAAAAATACATATGCTTTTTTGGATAGTGATGATTATTTAGATACAAATTTATGTAAGGATGTATTTGAAGCGGTAAAGGATACAAATGCTGATCTTGTCTATTTTGATTTTTATAAAGTGAATGCAAACGAAATATATCCAGTGGAATTAATATCACAAGAGGATATTCCATATTGGCACCATAATACGGGATGTGCAGTGTGGCTTCAAGTGATTAAAAAAGAGATATTGATTCATAATCATTTACTTTCACCTGAAAAAATGAGAGCAGCAGATGATGCAATTACACCATTATGGAAGTTCTATGCATCAAAGAAAGTAAAATTACAAAAGCCTTATTATTACTATGTTAATCGTGATGACTCTTTGGTTAATTCTACAACTGTGGATAAGGTAATTACACCTATTGAACAGGTAATTCCATATAGAAATCAGAAGTTTTACGAAAGAAATTTAGAGATTCTATTTAAAAAAGAAATTGATATTCTGATGGCAAAAGACATTGTAAATACACTCAAGAGGATGCTTCAGTTAGAAATGTTTCTTTCAAAACAGCAAATGGTACAGTTAAGAGAAAAAAACAAAGATTCCCAATGGCTATAGAATGGATGAATATTATTTTATCTTTGATTTTAATCAGGCTGAATTGAGAATGTTAGATTGCTTTTTATATGAACCGGAACAGTTTTTTCTCACATTATCAAAGCTATCAGACATATTTGCAGGAAGCCACGGTTTTGGGATATTGCCATGGGATTGAAAAAAACTGATGAAGGCGTTACAGAAAAATTATCTGAAAAAAAGGAAAAAGTGGCTGTATGGGGGATTAAATGATAGAGCGCTTGCATTATATACTACATTTAAACGTATGGGTTATCAGGTATGCCTGTTTGATGATAATAGAAGACAAACTGATGTAGGTGGAAAAAAAAAAGAGGTATACAGTGATGATGATTTAAAAAAATCTGTGTGTTGACGTAATATTTACTTCAACCTATTTCTTATTCAAAAAACACAGGCTCATGTTCGTAAAGTAAATGAAAAAGTAAAGGTATTAAATGGATTAGAGTTCATTTCACATTTGGTATCGAAGTAGTGGCGTTTGAAATGAGGACAAAACATGTGTGGTATATGTGGATATATAACTAAAACAATATTTGATAATAAGATTCTAAGGGAAATGAATGACACGTTAGTTCATAGAGGACTCCGATGATTATGGAGAAGAAATATATAAGTTTGATCAGGAAAAAATGCATTGGCTTAGCTCATAGAAGATTATCAATTATGGATTTATCTCCCTTAGGACATCAACCAATGCATTCTAATGATAAGAATGTCATAGTTATATTTAATGGGGAAATATACAATTTTAATGAACTAAAAAAAGAATTAAATGAGTATCATTTTTATTCTGATTGTGATACGGAGGTTATTATTGCTGCCTATCAAAAAATGGGGAGTTCATTTTGTTGATAAACTGAATGGTATGTTTGCAATTGCTTTGTTCGATGTTAAGCAAAAAAAAAAATTATTTCTATTACGTGATCGTATTGGAAAGAAGCCACTGTATTATTATTATCATGATGAAGAATTAGTATGGGCATCAGAACTTAAAGCGATTATGAAATATCCCGGTTTCTCTAAGGAAATTAACTATGGTGTTATTGGAAGATATTTACAGAAAATGTATATTAATGCTCCGGATACTATTTTTTTTTAAATACTTTCAAATTAGAACCAGGTGGGGTGCTTGAATATTGTAATGGGAAAATAACTACATGGAAATATTGGGATGTTGCAAGAGTATATAAAGAAAAAAGAAAAGAGCTGATTACTGATTATGAAGAGGCAAAGGTTGAACTCGAAAAAATAATTACAAATGCAATTATCAGAAGATTATATGCAGATGTTCCAGTAGGCGCCTTTTTGAGTGGTGGGATTGATTCCAGCTTGGTTTGTGCGATTGCACAAAAAAAGTTAAACCATCCATTGAAAACATTTTCCATAGGATTTGATGATTCAAGAATTAATGAAATGGAATATGCTAATGAAATATCGAAAATACTAGGAACAGATCATACAGAATACAAATTTGGAGAAATGGATTTACTTAATTTAGTAGATTCTATTCCAATATACTACGATGAACCGAATGGTGATAATTCTCAGATTCCTACAATGTTAGTTTCACAGCTTGCAAGGAAAAAGTGTTACTGTAGCAATAACAGGAGATGGAGGAGATGAGATTTTTGGAGGATATAATATTTATTCTACTTTGCAGAAAGCTCAGAACAGATTGAATGAATCTGACAAGAGCGCAATAAATCAATTATGCCATAAAAATAACATATTACTGGAAGAAAAATATTAGCTGAATTTAAGGATGAGAATACAAGAACGCAAGTAGGAATTCAAAATTATATTGATTATATTGCGAACTTATTAGATAAACCATGCGCAGAATACTATTTTCCGTGGGAGAAAAGATATGAAGAAAAAAGATTGGTCACAGAGGAGAATGTTACTTGATTTAGATACCTATCTACCAGATGATATCTTAGCTAAAGTTGATAGAGCATCTATGAAATATGCATTGGAGTGCAGATGTCCATTACTAGATCAAGAAGTTTTAGAATATTCTTTTTAGATTACCTATAAGTTATAAAGATAATAATGGCAATCAAAAAGAGGATATTAAAGGATTTAGTATATCAATATATTCCCAAGAAAATGTTAGATAGACCTAAAATGGGTTTTGGAATGCCAATGTATAGATGGCTAAGCGGCCCATTAAAAGAAAGGATTATTGATTATTCTTCTGAAAGCTTTTTTGAGAAGACAAAGGTATTTTTAATGGTGAGAACTTGATACCAGCGCTTAGGGACTATTTACAGAACGGTGATGAAAGTCTAAATAAGGGAAAAAATTATACCAATATTTTTTGGTCGTACTTTGTTTTTCAAATGTGGTACGAAAAATATATGAATTGAGAGAATGAAATAAAATTATATTTAGATGTGTTGATGAAGTAATGGGATTAAAAATGTAGTATATATTAATAGATGAGGATTACTTGATTCGTAAATTTATGAAGAGTAAGCAAGGCGGTTACTACATATTAGTGGAGAGTACAAAGAAAACCTGAGTGGTCTGTCGAAAGCAGTATGGAGTACAGCGGAATTTCGAGAGTATGAAGATGATAAAGGGGCAGGAAGTATGGGTATATATTTTAATCCTGACAATGATAGTTTAGACAGGCGAAAAATAGTTTGGTCTATGTCGATAAGTCAGGGGCTTTTAGAAATGCTTAATAAAAAATATCAACAGAAGATAAATGCATAGCATTAAGTCACGCCAGACGATTTGGTAAATCCCATGCGGCGGGTATGATAGATGCCCTATTACAGTCTTGGCTCCGATTCAACAGGTCTTTTTCGAAAATACAAAAATTTCGCAGAACTGTGATTACAAAAAATTTATGAATAAATTCAACGTGATACATCTTGATGTATCAACTTTTTTGGGATTCCTATAAAGATAATATCATTGAGAAAATAGTAGAATATGTTTATAGAGATTTTGAACAGATATTTGGTAATGAATTAAACTATCAGGATAATTTCAGCTATATGCTGATGCGCATTTATCAGAAAACGAATATTCCATTTGTAATCATTATTGATGAATGGGATTGTATTATCAGAAATGGCAATGATGAAGAGTTAGTTCATAGATATTTACAATTTCTGCATTCATTATTCAAATCTGAAGAATCCAAATCTTTTCTGGCATTGGCATATATCACAGGTATTTTGCCGATTAAAAAGGTTAAGGATGAGTCAGCATTAAATAATTTCAGGGAATATACAATGTTAGATTCTTATCCGATTACGGAGTTTTATGGATTTACGGAAGAGGAAGTAAAAGCACTTTGCAGGCAATATGCTATGGGATTATGAAACCGTAAAGGCATGGTATAACGGATATCTGATTGATGGAATGCATATGTATAATCCTAATTCTGTAGCGATTGCAATGGATAGACATAGATTTGATTCATATTGGAAAAATACTTCTTCCTTTGAAACAATTAATACTTTTATAACGATGAATTATGAAGGCTTGAAAGATGATATTATGACAATGCTGTCAGGTGGAAAAGTGTATGTTAATACAAAATACATTTCAGAACGATCTGTCAGTGGTTTCTTCAAAGGATGAAGCATTAACAGCATTAGTTCATTTAGGCTATTTAGGGTATGATAGAGATGAAGAATCAGCATACATTCCAAACTATGAAGTAAAGATGGCGTATCAGGCTGCATTAAATACAGGTTGCTGGAGTGAAGTGGCAAAAATCAATTGCAAAATGTGATGAACTGTTAAGAGCTACGATAAATGGAAATAGTGAAAAAGTAGCAGAATATGTGGAGCTTGCTCATGAGACTTATACATCAGTATTAAATTACAATGATGAGAATTCTCTAAGCTGTGTTCTTACAATGGCATATTTTACAGCTCCGGGTTATTATCAGATTATCAGAGAAATGCCGGCAGGAAAAGGATTTGCAGATTTTGTGTTTATACCGCGTGCAAAATGCCGGCAGCAGACCGGCAATGATAGTTGAACTAAAGTATAATCAATCTTCGGATACAGCAATCAGGCAGATTAAGGAGAAAAATTATCATGGTGCACTTGCTGGATATGGAGATAAGATCCTTTTTAGTGGGAATAAATTATGATGCGGATGGAAAGGACAAGAAACATCATACATGTATCATAGAGGAGTATGAAAATGGGACGCTACACTAGTCGAATCTACCAGCAGGATATAAGCTCAGTGGATTTTTACCCAACTGGACAAACTATCAGGCAGCAGAATTTTAATCACCGGTGCTACAGGCATGATTGCATCGGTGATCATTGACATTCTTATGTATTACAATAGTATCATAAATATTTCTTCCCAGGGTATCCATATCCTTGCTGTCAGCCGTAATGAGGAAAAGGCTAGGGAGCGTTTTGCTCCCTATTGGGATAGTGACTTTTTCACCTACTTTTCCCATGATATATCACAACCTTTACCGGAGTTAGGAGATATTGACTATATTCTCCATGCGGCAAGCAATACGCATCCGCGTGCTTATGCAACTGATCCAATTGGTACAATTACGACCAATGTATCAGGTACATATGAGCTTTTATCCTATGCAGCAGAGCATTATTGCAGGCGTTTTCTGTGTTTTTCTTCTGTGGAAATCTACGGAGAGAGCAGAAAAGATGTGGACAAGTTTGGGGAATCTTACCTGGGATATATTGACTGTAATACTGTCAGGGCTGGCTACCCGGAGAGTAAGCGGCTTTCAGAATCTTTATGCAATGCTTTTTGCGGCGCAGAAGGAACAGGATTTTGTAATCGGGCGTTTCTCAAGGGTGTATGGACCGAACCATGGGGATAGACGATTCTAAGGCAATTGCTCAGTTTATCAGGAAAGCGGCAGCAGATGAAGATATTGTACTGAAGAGTGAAGGAAATCAGTTATATTCTTATACCTATGTGGTAGATGCAGCAGTGGCTGCTTTATATTTATTATTATATGGAAAAAGCGGTGAAGCCTATAATGTTGCGGATGAGAATTCTGAGATAACATTAAAGGAGCTTGCCGGAATTCTTGCAGAGGCAGCTGGTTCGCGGGTGGTATTTGAATTGCCGGATGCAGTGGAGAAGGCAGGATATTCTACTGCTACGAAAGCACTTCTGGATACGAAGAAAATCAACGAGTTAGGCTGGAGAGCCCAAACTCCTATAAAAAGAGGGACTGGAGAAGTCGGTTCAGATATTAAGGGACTGTAGATAAAAGGCAGCATAAGGGGAAATGGCGTGAATATAGCAGTATTGTTAGCAGGTGGTGTAGACCCTGCTTTTAAGATGGATATACCTAAGCAGTTCGTGAATGTGTATAATAAACCTATCATTGTGTATACGATGCAGAAGTTCCAGAATCACCCGGAGGTAGATGCGATTATGATTGCGTGTCTAAAGGGCTGGGAGAACATGGTGCAGGCGTATGCGAAGCAGTTTCGTATTGATAAGTTAAAGTGGGTCATTACAGGTGGTGTGTCAGGACAGGACACTTCAAGACTGGCAGCAGATGAGCTGATGCATAGTTGTAAAGAGGACGATATTGTGATTATTCATGATGCGATTCGTCCACTTGTGTCCGATGAGATTATTTCAGACAGTATTCGTTCCTGCAAAAGGCAGGGAATGGGGATATCTGCGGTGACGTCCATGGATAATGATGCTGACAGATGATGGAATCTGTGGGCTGCGTTCAATTTCCAGATATGCGTTTCGAAGAATACAGACACCACAGACATATCGCCTGGGAGACTTACAGAAGTATCATAAAGAAGCAATAGAGCAGGGAATTTTAAATGAAAATGATACTAACAACATGGTATCAAAATTAGGAGAAAAGGTCTATTTATCCAAGGGATCTGATTTAAATATCAAGATCAATACAGTAGAAGATGTAGAGATGTTCAAGTCTTTATACAATATGGGCAATAGAGATAGGCAGGAGTAAGGTCAAGGGAGGACACCTATGAACGTAGCATTGATTTTGGCAGGAGGAAGTGGAAGCAGGACGGAACAGTCTGTTCCGAAACAGTTTCTGGCAATTTATGATAAGCCTATTATTATTTATACATTAGAGGCTTTTCAGAATCATCCTGATGTGGATGCAATGATTGTGTCCTGCATAGATGGTTGGCTGGATGTACTGGATGGATATGCGCGGGCATATGGGATTACGAAGTTAAAGTGGATTGTTGAAGGCGGTGAGAATGGACAGGCATCTGCAAGAAAGGCGTTGTTGGAATTAGAGTCCCATTGCAGCAAGGACGATATCGTGATTATTCATGATGCAGTCCGCCCTTTGATATCTCAGGAGATTATAACAGATTGTATTGCAAAAGCCAAAGAATATGGTTCAGGGCTTTCGGCTGTCAGATGTCAGGAAACGATCATGCGCACAGAAGATGGTGAGAGGGTAGTGATGGTATTGACAGAAATGATATCATGAGGGTGCAGACACCACAGGCGTACCAATATGGCAAATTATGGGCGCATAAAGAGGCACTAGAACAGAGGCATTACAAATGCGGTGTATACAAATACCCTGATGCTGGAATTAGGAGCAGAATTGCACTTTTCTTTAGGGTCAAATAAGAATATTAAGATTACAACATTGGAAGATATAGATATTTTTAAGGCATTGTATTCCACAAAGAGATGCCTGGCTGAGAAGTAAAAAGAGACAAAATAAGGTTTGTCATAATTGACAAAATCTTATTTTATATCTAATATAACGTATATACGATAAATAAACGTAAAATAGAAACAAAACTTATAGTAAGTTGTAACAAAGGAGGAAAAATGGTATTATGATAGAAGAACAAATACCGAGAAAAAAAATTGCTGAAACCGGTTTGAAAATGAAACGTAAGGTAAAAAGACAGTGTTTTTACAAAACTATTTGCAGAACAAGGTTATGTAGTAGAGTTGTATGAGGCATTGAGTGGTAAGAGTGCAAAAGAAAAATCCTGAGATTGAGGTCATTACTTTGGAAACGGTTCTGATGAATGGCTATTATAATGATTTGGGATTTGTTGCAGATGGCAGATTCATGTATCTTGTAGAGGCGCAATCAGACTGGTCGCCTAATATAGTCTTACGAGTGCTTTTCTATTATGTACGTACTTGTGAAGAATATTTAAGCAGGCGAAAAATTAGTGTACATGAATCCAAAGTTATCAATTTACCTAAACCAGAATTGTATATTATATATACAGGTAGTGAACATTTGGGGATAGAACAGCTGTCTTTTGCAGAAACATATTTTTCGGGAAACAGCCCGATAGATTTAAGAGTGAAGATAATTCGAGATGGACATGGAAATGATATTATTCATCAATACGTGAGATTCACACAGATATGTGCGGAAGTCAGGCAGGAATATGGTGCAAGCTGGGGTGTCAATCAGGCAAAGGAGATCATTCAGCGTTGTAAGCAAGAAAATATACTTGTAAGATTTTTAGAGAGAGAAAAGAGTAATTGGTATGATGACAACAGATGTAGAATATGTTAATTGGATGAATAGTAAGTGGAAGGAAAACTATCAGCAGGGCATGGAACAAGGTAGGGGAGCAGGGAATTCAATTGAAACAGGAAGAGTTGCCAGGAAATGCTGGCTGATCATATGCCTATGGATTTGATTATGAAATATTCTGAACTTTCAGAAGAGAGAAATTCTGGAGCTAAAAAAGGATCTGGAGCAGGCAGGAGAATTATAATACTATGCTGATAAGTGAAAGAATCTACAAGTACATGGAAGAAAAGGGAATCTCTCAACTGGAATTTGCAAAAGAAAACCGGTATTTCCCAAAGTACGGTCAGTGACTGGAAACGTAAAAAAGACCAATCCTTCTGCGGATAAAAGCATGATTATATGCGAAGTACTTGGTATTTCTCCATACGAATTGTTACAGGGAACGGACAATCAGAAATTAAAAGAATACCAGCAACCGAATTATATAATGATAGACAGGGATTCTAAGGAATACAGGCTGATAGAAGCATACCAGAATCTGAGCATAAGTGCACAGAAGCGTCTGGAGGGCTATCTGGATGCGATTAATGATCTGAATAAATAAAAAGAGAAGTGCATTAGCACTTCTCCGGTTCCTCATAATCAACACCAAATGTATCAACGGTTACTTTCTTCATGACCTGCTTCTTGAGTGGTCTGTCGGAGTAATCAGTCTGTGTGGTGGCAATTTTGTTTACGATATCCTGTCCTTCGATAACTTTACCGAAAGCTGCATATGCGCCGTCTAAGTGAGGAGCATTCTTATGCATAATGAAGAACTGGCTGCCTGCTGAGTCTGGCATCATGCTTCTTGCCATAGATAAAACACCCTCTGTGTGCTTTAAGTCATTGGCGAAGCCATTCTGTGCGAATTCACCTTTGATGGAGTAGCCAGGGACCGCCCATGCCTGTTCCGTCAGGACATCCACCCCTGGATCATGAAGCCGTTGATGACTCTGTGGAAGATTAATCCGTCATAGTAGCCTTTCTTTACGAGGCTGATGAAGTTCTTTACTGTGTTAGGGGCGATTTCAGGATAAAGCTCTGCTTTGATGATGTCGCCATTTTCCATTTCAATTGTAACAATGGGATTCTGTGCCATAGTATATTCTCCTTTATTCATTGATGGCAGCAGATTAAAAATGGAATCTGCTACAGCTAACCATATTGTAGTTGAATTTCTTATATTCATCAAGTTAAAATTATATAACTTTGGTGGTAATGATATTTTGTTAGAGTGTGAAAGAGAGCGCTTGATTATGGATATAATGCTAAACCGATTATTTATATATCTGCCCTATTTACAGCAGGAGCTGGGACAGGACGATTATCAGGGAAACTAGATTATTTACAGCATACAATGGCGCAGTTTCACATTTTGGTTTCTCAGATGCTTTCTATATCTGAGATAGGTGGAGCCCCGGTTGTTCTCACGGATGACCCGCAATTAGCCTTTTACTGTGTATCGCAGCAGATTCCTTGTTGTATTGTACTGGATTCCGGAAGCCGGGATGCCAGTCTGCCCAGTGGCGTATATTGCGTAGAGTCTCTGGAGGATATAGATGGTGAATATCTGGAGCGTATTTATAGGCGGACTAAGGGGATACCTTGGAATATTGTGGAGACGGAGCATCTGCTGATCAGGGAGATTATACCGGAGGATGTTCCAAGGCTGTATGAATTGTATTCGGATGACTCTATTACGAAATATATGGATAATCTGTATTCAGACCCGGAGCAGGAGCTTAGTTATACCAGAGATTATATCCAGAACATTTATGGTTTCTATGGCTATGGGATGTGGATCATTACGTTAAAAAGACACAGGCGTGGTGATTGGCAGGGCTGGCTTGGAATATAAGGAAGGCTATGACGGGCTGGAGCTTGGATTTATGCTGGGAGCAGAGTATCAACATCATGGGTATGCATACGAGGCATGCAGTACCATTCTTGAGTATGGCAGAGAGTGGCTTGGACAGAATGCTTTCAGAGCAATCGTACATAAGGAGAATTTGCCATCAAGGCATTTATGTGAGAGACTGGGATTTCAACTTAGTGAATCATTTGCAGAGGTGGAGAAAGATTTTGTAGAATATAGGCTTGGATGAAAATAACATGAAAAAAATTCTAAAAAAACATTTGACACCATTCCTATTCTGTGTATAATAAAAGACAGAACAAGGGCGTTCGAGAATACAATGTATTCGCGAATGCTTTTTTTACGAATAAACGGAAAAATTATTCGTAGGCAGATATAAGAAATATGAGGAGGTTAGCAGGATGAAGAAGTTGGAGATTATCATCAGACCTGAGAAACTGGAAGATTTGAAGGCTATATTGGAAGAATCTAACGTAAATGGTCTGAATATTGCAAACATCATGGGTTACGGTAATCAGAAGGGTGTTGTTAAGATATACCGTGGTGCAGAATATCGTGTGAATCTTTTGCCGAAGATCAAGGTTGAGACTGTTGTAACAGATGAAGTAGCAGAGTCTTTGATCGATAAGATTGTAAAAGAGATTAATACCGGTAACTATGGTGATGGTAAGATCTTCGTATATGATGTTCAGGACGCTGTCAGAATCCGTACAGGCGAGCGTGGACAGGAGGCTCTGTAGTTTCTTCCCGATTGCTGTATTTCATAAATGCGCAGCAATCCGCAGATTCTACATAAACAATTGAAAAATGAAAAAATTTATTTATGTGTATTATCAAAGGAGATAATCAACAGGCGTAGCAGCAGCTGCAGACAGCCGGTTATTATCTCCTTTTTCTATTGATAAGAATGTTTATCATGGCAATACACAGATAAAGGAGGAGAAAGTTATGTTTTTATTAACAGAAGCATCTGAAGATGCCCTTAATGCGGTGAACAGCATTATCTTTGGTTCTCACGGTGTATGGTTCCTGATCGGTGCGGCATTGGTATTCTTTATGCAGGCAGGTTTTGCAATGTGCGAGGCTGGTTTTACCAGAGCCAAGAATGCCGGTAACATTATTATGAAGAACCTGATGGACTTTTTGTCTTGGTACTGTTGCTTTTTATTCTGGTTGGTTATAACCTGTTATGTGGTGTAGGTAATAACTTCGTTGGCTGGGGCTTGAATGTATTTGATTTCGACAATACTGACTGGTATGGTTTCGTGTTCAACCTGGTATTCTGTGCGACAGCAGCTACAATCGTATCCGGTGCCATGGCAGAGCGTACAAAATTCATTTCCTACTGTATTTATTCTTTTGTAATCAGCTTATTCGTATACCCTATCGAGGCTCACTGGGTATGGGGCGGTCAGGCATGGCTGACTAACATGGGATTCGTTGATTTCGCAGGTTCCTGTGTCATCCATATGGTAGGTGGTTTCACTGGTCTGATCGGTGCTGCCATGTTAGGGACCCCGTATTGGTAAATATGATAAGAATGGCAAGTCCGTTCCTATTCTTGGACATAACATTGTAGTAGCAGCCCTTGGTGTATTCATTCTGTGGTTTGGCTGGTATGGTTTCAATGGTGCGGCAGCAGCAGATGGTGATGCACTTGGTAAGATTTTTTGCAACAACAACAATTGCACCTGCTTTTGCAACATGTACAGCAATGATCTTTACCTGGATCAAGAATGGTGCCCCTGATGTGTCTATGTCTTTAAACGGTTCTCTGGCAGGTCTGGTTGCCATTACAGCCGGATGTAACAACGTAGATATCCCGGTGCAGCTATTATCGGTATTGTGGCAGGTATTCTGGTATGTGTAGGTGTATACTTCATTGAAAATACATTAAAGATTGATGATCCTGTTGGTGCTGTAGCAGTTCATTTCTGCAACGGCTTGTGGGGTACTTTGGGCAGTAGGTCTTTTCGGTGTAGTAGAAGATGGTAATACTACAAAGGGTCTCTTCTATGGCGGTGGTTTCCGTCAGCTTGGTACTCAGGCTCTGGCTGTTATCGTAATTCTTGCCTGGACAGCAGTCATGATGACAATTGTATTCTTCGTTATCAAGAAGACAGTAGGACTTAGAGTATCTGAAAAGGAAGAGATCGAAGGTCTTGATCCTACAGAACATGCATTGGAATCTGCTTATCCTGACTTCCAGTCTGCTAACTATAATAAATAAATTAGTGCTGATTCTTTTTCCCTTAGTTGAATAATACATAGAAAAAGACGTGATATTTGTAGAGTATCACGTCTTTTTCTTATACAAAAGTATTTCTAATGTCAGATGCAGAAAGCTTCGACTTTCTGTGGGCATTCTTTATATGATTGTTTCAATTGCTACATTTTTCTGGGCAGACAGGTTCATAATGTCCTGATAATATTGCTTCTGCAGATCAATGATCTGATTATCAGAGGTCTGGATAACAGGTCTTGAAAAATTATCCTGATTAATAAAGATTACGTTGCCTTCCATACCGTTCGTCAATGTGACACGGTGATTCAGATAAGAATTGGCAACATTTTCAAGGAAAGTCAGGATGTATTTCATCTCATATTTCTGAATGCCTTCGTCTTCAAAGGCTTTGATAACTGAGAATGGACACATGGCGCGGCGGTAAACACGTTCACTGGTCATGGCATCAAATATATCGGCAATGGTGACGATTTTGGCAAACTTGTCAATTTCAGGACCTTTTAATCCATAGGGATAACCACTGCCATCACATTTCTCATGATGCATCAGCGCGGCATTCTTTACATGCTGTGGAATATTATCGTATTTATTCAGTAAATGAAAACCCTCTATGGTATGAGTCTTAATAATTTCAAATTCATCCCTGGTCAATTTACCGGGCTTGCGTAAGACCCCGGTTGGCAGAAGAAATTTACCTACATCGTGGAAAAGACCACAGGCGGTTGCCATAGTCTGATCTGCCTCGGAGAAATGAAGCCACTTTGATAAAATGTTGCAGATTAATGCAACATCCAGGCTGTGATTGTATACAGAATCATCTACGTTTCGCATATTGAGAAGCATATCAAATACATTGATATAAGAATCCTCCTGATGCATCATCTGAATAGTCTCTTCCAAAAGACCATTGACGTAGAAGGGTTCATTGCGGTAAAGTGATTTCATCAGATTATCGCGGAAATGTTCTGCACATCTGTTGAAATCCTGCTGAAAATGCTGGAACTGAAGGCTGCTGCGTATCTTTTCCTTGTTGGTCTGAACGGCGTCGGCATCCAGGACTTTGGATAAGGTCATAGGAGTATTAAGCTCGTTGACAACAGTATCTTCAATATGTACATAATAGACGGAATAGGACTCCAGTCTTGATATGATATTTTCTGTCAGTACGACACCCTTTGGGACAATCATTTTCAAGTCATAGGTGAGGATGTCTTCAGCGGTTACCATACCGGGACGTAAGTCGGTAACGGGTATCTGCTTCATGTTTTTGTCACCTTTCTCTACAATTTTATAATTATATCTTAATTCTTTTGGTAAAAAAAGTCAAATATATGGAGGATAATTTAGTGAAAAAGTATACTGGTATACATAAAATGTCAGACAATAAATTTCTGAACCTTTTCAAATTGGATGCACTAACAGATGCAGGAAGAAAGTTTGATTACTATTTCGTATCAAGGCGTAAAGAAAAAGAACTGAAGATCTATACCAAAGACAGCCTGGCAGAAGGCGTGGTAATCTATCCGATTCTCAAGGAAGACCAGGATAAGATCGTGATGATCCGGCAATACCGCTACCCGCTGGATGATTATCTCTATGAACTGCCTGCAGGATTGATTGATGAAGGAGAGACGCCAGAAGAAGCAGCAATCCGTGAGATGATGGAAGAGACAGGACTTACCTTCACCGTATACGAAGATGGAGAAGCAGCCTACAGACGCCCCTTCTTCATGGGAGCAGGCTTCACGGATGAAAGCTGCAATGCCGTATTTGGTTATGCTACAGGTCAGATCAACCAGGCTCATATGGAAGATACCGAAACAATACAAGTCCTCCTTGTTGACAAAAAGGAAGCCGCACGCATCCTGAGAGAAGAAAAAGTATCCCTGCGTGCAGCCTACCTTCTCATGAACTTCCTACGAAGCGAGAAATCCCATCCATTCTCCTTCCTGCACACACAGTCATAATGCATAAACAGTGCATTACATGTTGAAAATGAAAAATAAAATGCAAAATAAATGCACGCCATATTGACACGCCGGTGTGCATTTATTATACTCAAAATTACAGAAGTAGATAATTTATGAAGTAACCATAAATCACATTATCGCAAGATACAGAATTGTACAGCTTCCCCAAATGCATAAGTGCCAACGTTTTTCACGTAGCGAGAGCGTGCCTGCGTTGCATTTGGGGAAGCAGCACAATTCGTCCCTTGCTGTACACTATACACATTCTAAAGAGGAGGATGATCAGTGAAGAGAGTTACGATTCAGGACATAGCCAAAGAAATGGGATTGAGCAGAAATACAGTAGCCAAAGCATTAAGCAATGGCAATGTATCTCCAGAAACCAGACAGGCAGTCGTACAGAAAGCCTGTCAGATGGGATATGCCAAGCTGGATGATGCACTGGTAGAAGAAGTCATGCATCAGAAAAGAAAAACCGGAGGAGGGACAATACTTGTATTGTTCAACCGTTGGCAGTCCCTGTTCTGGAATACCACACTGGCAGGTATCAGTGATGGAGCCAAGCAGGAAGGCTATCGCATGCAGCTCTATATTGTGAACGAGGATGATCTGGATGGAGAAGAAGTGCTGGAGCAGTTAGAGGATGATGTACAGGGTATTATTTTCCTGTGTATTTTTCCAATCCGATTTGTAAAAGGCATTGCCAGGGCAGGACTACCCATGACCTTCTTTAATACGCCGGTGGATGCACAGGAATACATTGCACTTGGTGATGTATACAATCTGGAAGGCTTCTATTCCATGAACAGATTGACAGGATACTGCATTGATGTAAAGAAATGCACAAGCTTTGCATTTATTGGATTTGCAGAAGGCTCCAGAGTTGTACAGGCAAGATTGCTTGGATTTATGAGCGCCTGTAGAAAGAGGGGGATAGAACCGGATCAGAAAATGCTGTTCACCCATCCCTCCAATGATGTGTATTAGGGGTACAGCATGGTAGAAGAGGCAATCGACCAGATGCCTTATATGCCGGATGCGATTATCTGTGAGAATGATGATATAGCCAAGTATACGGCAACTGTATTGTTGAGGAAGAACCCTGTACTTGCAGAGCGGACAATTATTACAGGATTTGATCATACGATAGAAGAAGACTTTTTAAAAAAGACATCCTGACCGTGGATGTAAGAATAGAAGCGCTGGGTAGAAGACTGGTGAAATCTGTAGTGGACAGGATCAAGAATCCTGATTTGGATAATACATTCGTAACCTTGGCGACTTACCCATTATTAGCTTAAAGTGAGAAAGGTGTGGTGAAGTACATGCAGAAACAGACATTGAACGGAATGTGGACGATGCATCCGGTGTGCAAAGAAGAAGATACCTATATGAAAGCTTATGGATTGAAGGGCTCTTATCAGGCTCGGATTCCCGGCTCCGTATTGTCCACGTTATTGGATGCAGGGGCGATAGAAGACCCCTATTACAGACAGAATGAATACACAGCCAGAGACCTATTCTGGCAGGATTATATATTTGAACGCAGCTTTGAAGTGACACAGGAATTGTTGGATCAGGATGTGATACAACTGGTCTGCTATGGTATAGATACATTGGCTGACTTATATATAAATGACATGCATGTCATTTATATGGATAATATGCACAGAACCTGGAGAATCCCAATAAAGGAATATCTGCATGAGGGCAGCAATTCCATACGCTTTTATTTTAAATCTACACTTCGCTATATAGAAGAGAGAGAAGCGTCAGCGCCGGCAGATAAGAAGATTACGATAGAGGCAAGTGGAGCGATTGCAGGTAATCAGTATATCAGAAAGGCACATTCCATGTTTGGGTGGGACTGGGGCGCTCAGTTACCGGATGCGGGCATCTTCCGTGATATTGAGATACAGGCTTATTGCACAGCCAGAATTGATGAAGTGAAATATCAGCAGGAACATGCGCAAGGCCAGGTCACATTACAGGTAGAAGCAGTGCTTGAAGGTGCAGATTTCATGAAAAAATATTTCATGGGAAAGTGTTCTGCAGGAAAGGATTCCAGCGAAGAAGCATCTCATGAAGAAGCTTCTTATGAAGAAACTATCTATGAAAAAGACCTCCATGGAAGTGTGCGTGTATGATCCGCAGGGGGACATCTTCTGGATAAACATATCATGACAACAAAAGACAATGTGACATATGTGTCAGAATTTATCATACAGAATCCGCAGTTGTGGTGGGTAAATGGACTGGGTGAACATCCGCTGTATACAGTAGAGACCAGATTGCTTACTAATGGTGAAGAGACACAGATATATAAAGACCGTATTGGACTTCGGACTTTTACCGTGAGCAGAGCTAAGGATCAATGGGGCGAGGAGTTCGCATTCATGATCAATGGAGTAAAATTCTTTGCCATGGGAGCGGATTATATTCCAGAGGATTGTGTATACAACAGAATTACCAGAGAGAGGATGGAATATCTGGTACGCAGCTCAGTAAAAGCCCATTATAATTGCCTGCGAGTGTGGGGCGGTGGTTATTACCCATCAGATGAATTCTATGATCTGTGTGATGAGTACGGCATTATCGTATGGCAGGATCTGATGTATGCCTGCAATGTATATGATGTAACGCAGGAATTTGAGGACAGCATTGCGGCGGAGACAATAGATAATGTAAAGCGACTGCGTCATCATGCAAGTCTGGGACTGTGGTGCGGCAACAATGAGATTGAGTCAGCCTGGGCATACTGGGGCAATTATCAGACTCAGAGTCAGTATTTACGCGCTGATTATATCAAGCAGTTCGAATATATCCTGCCCAAGGCACTGAAAAAGGCAGACGACCAGACCTTTTCTGGCCTTCTTCTCCTTCATCAGGTGGATGCTTTGATGAACCGGGTGATGAGAACCGCGGAGATACCCATTACTGGGAGGTATGGCATGGACAGAAGCCATTTTCTGATTATCAAGTATTTCTTCCGATTCTGCTCAGAGTTTGGGTTCCAGTCTTTTCCATCAGAAAAGACAGTATATTCCTATACAGAACCACAGGATAGGAATATCTTCTCACCGGTTATGGAAAGCCACCAGAAGAATGATGCTGCCAATGGCAAAATGCTGTACTATCTGGCAGAGAACTTCCGTTATCCTAAGGATTTTTGAAAGCCTGTTATACGTAACACAGGTGCTTCAGGCGGTAGCAATCAAATCAGGTGTAGAGCACTGGAGACGCAACCGCGGCAGATGCATGGGAACTTTGTACTGGCAGATCAATGATAACTGGCCCGTGGCATCCTGGTCCAGTATTGATTATTACGGCAGATGGAAAGCGCTTCATTACATGGCATGCAGATTCTATGAACCAGTAGCTGGAAGTATTGTCAGAATTGCTGACACAGATACTGCCGAGCGCAACGGTGGGGAACATTTCAGTGCAGTAGCAGCCCATGTGCAGAATGAAACTGCGCTGCCAGTAGGTGTAACTGTGACTATGACTCTGAAGACCTTCGATTTCAAAGTCATAACGACTGCTACACAGCATGTAGTTGTGCCAGCCTTTGGCGTAAGTAAAGCTCTGGAAGAAGACTATAGCAGCTATGTACAGAGACAGCCACAAATCCTGATCACACCATCAGCTAAACGCGTAGAAGATGATACACATCACTATTACGATAAGAAAGACGTTTTCGTGGAAGCAGTCTTCACCTATGAAGATGGCAGAGTACAGATCGAAAGCGATACCCTTGTGCCATACAAACACGTAGAACTGCCACAATCCAGCATACATGCAGAAGCAGCAGGCAGCGCAGACACTTATACCATCACTTTGCAAAGCAACGTGTATGCCCCATTTGTCGAAGTAGACTTCATGGATGCCGATGTAATCCTGTCCGACAATATCATCAACCTAACAGACGACAAGCCACATGTCATTAGCTTTGAGACAAAAGATGTTATCAACGGAAGTTTTACTGATGCCACAGACATCAAAAACCGCCTGCGCATCCGTTCCCTGCGTGATACCTACTAAATAATATACTTAGGGTAACTATACAGAATTGTACCGCTTTTACAAATGCATAAGCAGGCACTTGAAAAATGCCGGTACTTGGTGCGCATGACCGTAAGGTACATGCACACCTACGTAGCCGCTGCATTTTTCACGTAGCGAGAGCGTGCCTGTGTTGCATTGTAAACGCGGCACAATGTCACTCGAACCTTTAACCTATCACTCGACCTATTAAAAAGAAAGGCAAAGCATGAACATTACATATTTTGATAAAGAAAGAATTTTTAAGTTAGACACCCCAAACACCAGCTATTTACTCGGCATCGTAGATGAAAAAACTTCATCGGACACATCTATTACGGCAAAAGACTGCAGGGACATGACATTGCTTACCGTATGCGTACCCAGGAAGCCCCATTTGTACCAAGCCAGAATAACAGAGAGCGCTGCTCCTTCTATGACTGCTTCCCATTTGAATATCCTACAGCAGGACTGGGAGGTTACAGGGAAAGCTGCCTGTCCATCCGTACTATGGGTGGCTATTCGGGATGTAACCTGTCCTATGTTTCCCATAGAATTCTGGAGGGCAAACCACAGCTGGAAGGACTTCCTGCTACCTTTGCAGACAAAGAAACAGCTACAACACTGGAACTTACTTGCGTAGACAATCACATTGGTATGAAAGTTCTGTTATATTATACAGCATTTTGTGACACAGATGTCATTACCAGAAGCGTTAAGATTATAAATGAAGGTACGCAAGCCTTCTATCTCACCAAGGTATTATCTGCATGTCTGGATATGGATAATCAGGATTATGAGATGATCAGTCTTCATGGAAGCTGGGCAAGAGAACGCCACATTCAGAGAAAGAAAGTAGGATATGGTATTCAGAAGGTCAGCTCATTCAGAGGAGAATCCAGTCATCAGGATCATCCATTCCTGGCACTGGTAAGTCCAAACACGACACAGGAGATGGGTGAAGTATATGCGATGAATTTCGTATATTCCGGTAATTTCAGGCGCAGGCTGAGGTGTCACAGTTTGACAGCATCCGCATGTCAATGGGAATCCATCCTGAGAATTTCTGCTGGAAGCTGGAGCAGGGAGAGTCTTTCCAGGCACCGGAGGTTGTTATGGTATATTCCTCACAGGGGCTGGATGGCATGACAACTGCATTCCATCATCTGTATAAGAGACATCTGATTCGTGGTGAATACAAGGATAAGAAACGTCCGATTCTGATCAACAACTGGGAAGCTACTTACTTTAATTTTACAACAGAGAAGCTTCTTAGTATTGCAAAAGAGGCTTCCGGGCTTGGTATCGAAATGCTGGTTATGGATGATGGCTGGTTTGGAGCAAGAAGCAGTGATAACTGTGCGTTGGGAGACTGGCAGGTTAATGAAGAGAAATTACCGGGTGGATTAAAATATCTGGTAGATGAAGTAAATAAGCTTGGCATGAAGTTTGGTATCTGGTTTGAGCCGGAGATGATATCTCCTGATTCTAATCTGTATCGCGCTCATCCTGACTGGGCAATTGCAATCCCGGGCAGAGTTGCAACAGAATCCAGACAGCAGTATGTACTGGATCTGTCCAGACAGGAAGTGGTAGATTACGTATATGAATGTGTGCTAAGATACTGCGCAGTGCCAATATTGAGTATGTAAAATGGGATATGAACCGCCAGTTGGCAGATCTGGGAAGTATAGATCTTCCGGCTGACAGACAGGGAGAGTTGTATCACAGATATGTTCTGGCTGTGTATGCATTACAGGAGAGATTGACGAAGGAGTATCCTCACCTTTTACTGGAGAACTGTTCTGGTGGTGGTGCGCGTTTTGATCCGGGTATGCTTTATTACAGCCCTCAGATCTGGTGTTCAGATGATACCGATGCTATAGAGAGACTCGAGATTCAGGAAGGAACTTCTCTGATTTATCCGTTATCTACCATGGGTGCACATGTATCTGACTGTCCGAACCACACAGTTGGAAGAGTGACACCTTTTTGAGACAAGAGGTATCGTAGCACTGGCTGGAACATTTGGTTATGAGCTGGATGTTACGAAGATTGCACAGGAAGAGAGAGACATGATCCCTGAGCAGGTTGCCATGTATCATAAATATAATGATCTGGTAAGAGAAGGGGAATATTACCGTATTGCTTCTTACTCACAGAATCACAAGTATGACTGCTGGGAAGTTGTAAGTCAGGATCAGAAGGAAGCCCTAGTTACATTTGTGCAGGTTCTGAATCGTGCTAATTTCAAGTCCAGAAACATTAAGCTAAAAGGACTTAAAAAGGATATACTCTACAAGTTGGAGGGAGAAGACATCTGCTATTCGGGAGAAGCTTTGATGTATGCCGGTATACAGATTCCTAATCCATGGGGAGATTTCCAGGCAAAACTGCTGCATTTTACCGCTGTAGAAAGTGACGTTAAATAAGGTTGACAAATCTGTTAGATTAAATTATATTAAAAACAAGCTAAAAAAGAATAAACCCAGATGGGAGGGGAAAAGAAATGGTCAAAGCAGTAAAGCTGGCAGATATTGCAGAAAAGCTGAATGTCAGTGTTGTAACAGTGTCAAAAGCTTTGTCCGGACAGAAAGGCGTCAGCGAAGAACTACGTGAAAAAATCAAAGATCTGGCAGATGAGATGGGATATGTGCCAATTCATTCTAACCAGAAGAATAAGAATAACTCCTATACAATAGGAGTTATCAGTCTGGAGGAGTTATTTTGCTAAATTTGCATCATTTTACTGGAAAATGTATCAGGAGCTTGCAACGAGAGCGGTAAAGAAGAACTGCTTTACAATGCTTGAAGTCATTAACACGCATGCAGAGCAGACTCTGGAGCCGCCTAAGCTTCTGGAGGAAGAAAGAGTAGATGGTGTTATCATTATAGGCAGACCCAGACAGGAATATTTGAAGATGCTGTATCGTTATAAGAAATTCTCAATGGTGTTTATGGATTTTTACGATGACAATGAAGAAGTCATAGATTCGGTCATATCTGCAAGCTTTAACGGGGCTTACACAATGACAAATTATCTGTTTGGTCTTGGTCATACCAGGATAGCATATGTCGGTACGCTTATGTATACGGAAAGTATCACGGACAAAGATATTTTGGATATTGTAAGGCTCTTATGGAACATCATGTTCCTGTTCGTGAAGACTGGATTGTGAAGGACCGGGACGAAGAGAACGGTATCATAGGTCTGGAACATAAATTTGTCCTGCCTTTAAGGAAATGCCCACAGCATTTGTGTGCAACAATGATGTCAGTGCCTATGCCCTGATTAAGGCTTTGGAAGAGAATGGATACCGTGTGCCGGGAGGATGTGTCGGTAGTGGGATATGATGATTATCTGTATCCGAATTTGGTGATTCCAGAATTACGACATATGCCGTAGATATGGGTGAGATGTCCAAGATCGCATTGCAATGTCTTATCCGGAAGATAGAGAATACCACTTATACAGAGAATCTGCACATTGTACCGGGTAAACTGGTCGTGAGAGAAACTGCGAAAAAACTGGATAAATAGAAGATGAGGAATACCTCCTGACTTTTAAGTAAGTAAGAGGTATTTTTTAGTTAAAAACATGAAAAAAGTAATATAAAAAACTAAAAAAGCTAAAAAATAGGAACTTATGTAAATGGAGATATGTATATATAAAAAGAATTTATAGAATATATTTATCGTTAGTTAATATGAGTAAAAACAGATTAAAAAACAGTAGTTGTTAAAGTGTACAAAAATTAATCATTTAAGTTGTGAAAATAGGAAAAAAGTGTAGATGCGGACATGAAATACTGTTGACTTAAAGTAAATTAAGTAGTAAGCTAAAAACAAGTTAAACAAGTAACTTAAAAATGAATTAAAAATTCTAAAGGGAGGAAACAAAAAAATGAAGTTAAGAAAATTAACAGCATTGGGTATGGCAGCCGTAATGACTATGTCTTTAGCAGCATGCGGCAGCAGCAATTCAACCAACACAGAAGCACCAGCAGCAACAACAGACACAGCAACAGATGCAGCAGCTTCTACAACAGCAGAAGCAGCAGCTGACACAGAGGAAGCAGCTGTTCCTACATATGCATCTATTAAATTAGGTGAGGACTACAGATCGACAGCTTCCATCAGCTTCATGCATCATAAGACAGACCGTGAAGAAGACGGTACAATGGCTAAGTTGATTGAAGAGTTCAACAAGGTATACCCTAACATCACAGTAACAACAGAAGGTATCACAGATTATGCAGAGACAGCGC
>VOFC01002948.1_pt1 | contig 23936 bp, 47 predicted proteins | sample 5384161 | NCBI WGS metagenome assembly VOFC01 (sample SAMN12384722, study PRJNA508395) | human gut metagenome | isolation source: healthy gut B | host: Homo sapiens | reverse complement strand
ATATTAATAAAGGTGATGCTGTAACAACTAGTGGTCTAGGTGGAGTATTTCCGCGTGGTATTTATATTGGTAAAGTAGAAAAGTGTTTCTTTAGATAAATACTTTAATAGTATTCACTATGTTACTATTCTAAAAGGAGAAAAATAATTATGTTTTTGTTTATATAACGGTCATTATTTCTTTTTCTTTTAGATGGTATTTTATCTAATTTTTAAATTATATGTTGGGAGATATATCTATCTTTAATCTTTATTAACTATTGTAGCATTAATAATGATTTATCCTTATTTTAAGTAAGACGAGAATAAGTACTTTATTACTTTTTTGTTGTAGGTTTTTTATATGATTTATTTTATACTAATTTATTATTTACAGATGCTATTTTATTTTTACTACTAGCATTAATTTATAGTTATTTATATAAGAAGTTAGAAGTAAATATTCTAACAACTGCTTTTTCTATCTGTTTAATGATAAGTATTTATGAAAAATTATTCTAGCATTTTTACTATTTATCTTTGATATTGTACCAGTAACATTTTCGGAAGTTTCATATTTAGTAGTTAATAGTTTATTATTAAATGTTATTTATGGAGAAATATTATATTTAATATCAAGAATAACAAAATGCAAAAGACGTCTAAAATAGTCTTTTTTTTTTTTGCTTTCTTTTCATATTATTTACTAGGTGATGATAATGGTTGAATCAAAGTTTTATAAAAATAGTAATAATAAGAAAAGTAGTAGTAACTTCTTAAGAAATATTCTTTCTAAAATTTTAATAACAGTTATAGTAACACTTTTATTATTAATTGGTTTTAAAATGAATAATAATTTTAAAAAAGTTTTTATCATTATACTTATGAAAAAAATTTTCCTTTTCAATTGTTAAAAACTTTTTTACAGGAGAAACTTGGAACTAGTCTAACCTTTGATAAGATAGTAGCAGATCAAGAAGTTTTTAATGAAAATTATCTTATAAAGATAAAAGTTTATTTCATGATGGAGTGAAATTAACTGTTAGTAGTGAATATATGGTGCCATCTTTTTGAAAGTGGAATAGTTGTGTATATAGGTGAAAAGGAAAATTATAAACAAACAGTTATTGTGCAACAGATGAATGGAGTGGATGTTTGGTATGGAAATATTAAGCAGGCAAATGTTAAACTTTATGATTATGTTGAGAAAAGGTGCATTGATTGGTCAAGTTAGTGATAAGACTTTGTATTTAGTATTTCAAAAAAAGAAGGGGAAGTTTATAGATTATCAAAGCTATCTTTCAAAAGTTAAATTTCATAAATCTTGTTTATTATTTCTATTATTAGCAGTTTTGACAGGACAATTTTATTTGATATTTCTTTCTTTTTTTATTATTATTTACACACGAATGTGGTCATTTCGTTACAGCTTGTCTTTTAATTGGGAAACTAAAGAAATAACTTTTTATCCTTTTGGTGGTATTGCTCGCTTTGCTTCAATAATTAACTGTCCTATTATAGAAGAGTTACTAGTGCTAGTGATGGGACCTTTGACTCAATATGTTTTTTACTACTTCTAAGTTACTATTAGTTCGGATACATTTGCAAATATCAGGTGCTTTCCTCTTCTATAAAATTCTAATTAAATAGAAGGGTGGTGATATATGACAAAAAATCAAACTTTTGTTATCATGTTGCTACTATTTTTAGTAATATTCATGTTACTATTTAAGTAAAAAAAGGCACCTGATTCAACTTATGTTGAATTCGGGTGCCAAACAAAAAATTTTTGGGAAAACACCTGATTAAGCTCAAATCAAATGTATCCTTTTTTAATTATATGAAGTTTCCTTCATCTAGATACATCTTATCACAAAACTATTTAATAACAATGAAGTCGTGATGAATTGATGAGTGAACTATGGAATAACGAAGAATATATAAATGATAATACTTTAACAGTAAACATTAACAGATTAAGAAGTAAATTAGCAAGTTTTTGGTTATAGTGAAGCGATTAAAATTAGAAAAGGACAAGGGTATATCTTATTATGAGACTGAAAAACTACTTAAAAGACAAAATATTTTCTATAATTATTTATCTTTTAAACATAATATTAATAATTAGTATCTTATTAGCATTTAAAATATCTAGCTATTTAGTAGTAATAATTTTTACGACTCTTTTAAGTAGCTGGTATTAGCATTTTTTCTCTTAGACTATTTGCGAAAGAGAAAATTTTATCAAAACTTAATAACTAATCTTGATATCTTAGATAAAAAATACTTAGTTTAGAAACCGTAACTCCTCCTAGTTTTTATGAAGGAAAACTACTTAGTAAAATATTATATGATATAGATAAATCGATGATTGAGGAAGTAGACAAATATAAGACAAACTTGGAAGACTTTAAAGACTATATCGAAATGTGGATTCATGAAGTGAAAATGCCTCTTGCTACCCTTATTTTTTAATGACGCATAATAATAAAGACTTAGATAAAAAATACCTTTATCAATTAAAAAAGATTAGATAATTATCTAGACCAAATGCTATATTATGTTCGTAGTAACTACCTAGAAGAAGACTTCACCTTTCAAGAGGTTAGTTTAGATAAAGTAATTACAGCGATAGCTTTTAAAAAAATAAAGATGATTTATTAGAAAATAATATAGATTTTATAGTTGATACCAAAGGAATGAAAGTCACTACTGATTATAAATGGTTGGAATTTATCATAAACCAGATAATAAATAACAGTATTAAATATGCTAGTAAGACTAAAAAATAGTTATATCAAACTAGAAGCACATCAATTAGATGATAAAGTTAGACTTAGCATTTTAGATAATGGTAAAGGAATTAGTAAAAAATGATTTACCAAAAGTTTTTAATAAGTCTTTTACTGGAGGTAATGGACTTTATAATACAAAATCAACTGGAATGGGGTTATATATTGCAAAGAAATTATGTGATAAACTAGGTCATGAAATAGAAATTACTTCTTTTAGTTAGTGAATATACCTTAGTAACTCTAACTTTTGGTATAGATAATTATTGTAAAGTACAAACCAATATTACAAAAATTGTAATTGACTGAGATATTAAACAAATGGTTACTATTCACAGCTGAATAGTAACTCTTTTCCTTTTAAAAATATTAAGTAAAAAAGAAAAAATCTATATTATAAATAATTAAATAGTTTCGTTATTAGAGAAAATAAGTAGTAAAAAATAAATACAACTGTTATTTGTTTAATGTTATTTTAAACTTTATACATTAGAAATTTCTTAAATAACTTTTTGATCAAATATGCTCCTTATGATATTGAAATAAGTAAAATTTATGGTGTTTAGAAAGAATTACATATTTATACCGATAGTCAAGTAAAAGATTCTTCACTTAAAAATAGCCAAGAAGAAGTATCGCTATTTAGAATATAATTCTAATATTTAGTTAAGAGAGTAAGTGATTATATTTTTAAATTAGATAGGTTATATGAAATGGCTAGTAATGATACTAATCTTGATTTTATCGTTTTACTAGATGAAGTAATAGAAAATAAAAGAAAAAATGATAGATAATCTTATAAAGACTGATTCTTTTCTAATACTATTTTAAGCTTTAATACAAAAGAAGAAATTTATGCTTCTAGTATTGGTGCATTAGTAACTTAATGTAAAGGTATCTTTTATTATTTTAATCTATGGAAGTTATTTCTTATTAACATATTATTGTAGTAAAAATATTATTAAAAATAAAAACTAAGAAATAATCCTATCTACTTAATATAGATAGGATTATTTGATTTTAACTTTTTAGTAACCATTCTGTTATCACATTCCTTGGCAAGTATTAAACTACATATAAGAAATAAGCTCAAGAATAGCATAAGTAACAATAAAATTAATTTTAACATAAAACCTCCTGTCATGATTATTATATACAGTGTATTTCTTTTTTTTTTATTCTTGATATCATTATAAAATTAGCAATTTACGAAATTTGTCAAAAGATGTCGATAAAATGTAATTTTTCTAAAGCTTTCATTTTGGAATGACCAAAATCTACGATATACTAAAGTAAAATGGAGAAAAAGAATAAAACTATTGAATATACTTAAATTTTAATTGACAAGATAGTAGTATTAAGTATATTATAAATAGCGACTGGAGGGGGTAGAAATATGGAAGAAATCAATCTTATGGAGTTTTTTGACTATTATTTAGCAAGAGTTGTTTATGTTCTAGCAACTGTTTTTGCTTTTGTACTTTTAGGCAGTATCTACAGTTTAGTTATAAAAACACCATTATACCAGAGTAGTACAACTGTTGTCTTAGCAAGAGAAAGTGATGATACACAAAAATATACACAAAGTGATGTTTTATTAAACCAAAACTTAGTTCCAACTTATAGTAACATCATTAGAAGTCGTAGTGTATTAAGACAGGTCATTAGCAAAGAAAAAAACTTGATTATACAACTGATGAGTTATCTAGTTTAATAACTGTTTCTAGTGTTGAAAATACAGAAATAATTAAAGTAACAGTTAAAAAAAGGATAGAGAATTAGCCAAGAAAATAGCAAATGCTATTGTGCCAGTTTTCTCTAACAAAGTAAAAGGTTTTTTATAATATTGATAATGTGAGTGTCTTAGATACAGCTGAATTAGCAAGTAAACCTTGTAATATTAATTATTCCAAAGAACTTATTATTTATGTAATGCTAGGTTTTATATTATCTAGTGGTGTTATTTTTGTAATTTATTACTTTGATACAACTATCAAGAGTACTTCTGACATTGAAGATAAGTTGAAATTGACTGTTCTAGGAACAGTACCAATTGTGAAAGGGGGGTAAGTAAAGTGATATTTAAAAAGAATGAATCTTTAAGACCAAAACCAGCTGATTTATTATTAAATATGAATAAAAAGACTAGTTTTACAGAATCAATTAAGAGTATTAGAACAAATTTAGCTTTTTCGGAAGTAGATAAGAAAATGCAAGTAATATTAGTTACTTCAGCACAACCAGGTGATGGAAAGAGTTTTATCTCTGCTAATCTTGCCCTTGCTTATAAAGATGAAGGTAAGAAAGTCTTATTAATAGATGCTGATTTAAGATGTGGTAGACAAAATCAAATATTTAGAGTTGTTAACTCTGCTAATAAGGGTTATTCTAACCTAATTTTGAATTATCAAGAAGCTAGTACTAGTACTAGTAAGAATAAGAAAACGGTAAATTTTGATATTAAAGACTATATAGTAAAAACAAAACATGGTATAGATTTAATTCCTAATGGACCAACACCACCTAATCCAATTGAACTATTGACAAGTAATAATAATGAAAAGTTAATAGCACAATTAAAGAAAATGTATGACATTATCATCATTGACTGTACACCAGTTCTTGGAATAAGTGATGCTATTGTTATGACGAAATATAGCGATGCAAACATCTTAGTAGTTTCTAATAAGAAGACAAAATTAGAATTAGTATCAAGAGTTGAGAAAGTATTTAGTCAATCACATGCTACATTAACAGGAGTAGTAATTAATAAAGTTGATGTTAGTGAAGGTGGTTATTATGGATATTATTCTAATAGCTATTATGGAGAAAGTGAATAGTGAAAGATTTACATAATCACATTTTACCAGGTTTAGATGATGGGTGTAAAAAACGAAGAAGAAAGTTTGAAAATATTAAATGACTTGATTAATAGTGGTGTTAATGAAGTCGTTTTTACACCACATTATGTTTCTGGTACTAAATATACGGCGAATAATAAGAAAAAGAAAGAGGTTTTTCTTAAATTAAAAAGGTCATTGAAAAGAATAAGCTACCAATTAAAGTTTACCTAGGTAATGAGATTTTATTCTGTGATAATATTTTAGAATTACTTGCTAATGATGAAATATTACCTATTAATAATTCTAAGAGTTTACTTATTGAATTTCCAATGATGAATCTGCCGCATAATGCAAAAAAATGTCTTTGATGAGTTAATAAGTGCTGGTTATAATGTAATACTAGCACATCCTGAAAGGTATTACTTTGTAAGAGAAGACATTAATATATTAAATGACTTTGTAAGTATGGGGAGTGCACTTACAAGGAAATTATATGAGTCTTTTGGTAGGTATGGTAAAACAAGTAAAACGATTCTTAAAAAGCTTTTAAAAAAGAGGAATGATTGATATACTTGCTAGTGATACACATCATGAAGTGGGAGTAGATGAAGTAACACTGAGAAGAAAATTAAAATGGTATTTAAAAGAGGAAGAAATCAATCAGCTTCTTTTTGAAAACTTTGATTTGATTGTTAATAATAAAAATAAGAACAGTAAAGAGGTATATGTTAATAGGCAGTTAACAAAAATAAATCAGGGTTAAAAGGTAAGATATCTATTTTAGATAAATTCATAAGTATGGAGTGGAGGTAACAATGATGATTTCAGCAGATACAACAATTGAAGATGATACTGTAGTTCAAAGGGGAAAAACAAAAGCAATTCTTTATAAGATAGAAAGAAGTTCTTTTTTTTATAAAGAGAATATTTGATATAATATGCTCTTTTAATAGGAATATGATTATTAATTCCTGTAACATTAGTAACTAAAATTTGTTACTTAATAACAGGGGATAGAAAATCAATTTTTATAAGCAAAAGAGAATAGGTAAAATGGTAAACCAATATATATTTATAAGTTCAGAAGTATGGTATATAATGCAGATGAAGTGTTAAAGGAACTTTTAAAAGATCCTAAGTATAAAAAAGAATGGGACTTAAATCAAAAATTTGAAAATGATCCAAGAATAACAAAAATGGGAAATATTTTACGAAAAACATCATTAGACGAATTACCACAATTTATTAATGTAATTAAAGGTGATATGTCTATGATAGGACCTAGACCTTTAGTAGAAGGTGAGCTTGATGCTCATAAAGGAAATCATACAATATATGAAAGTGTTCGTCCAGGTATTTCTGGTTGGTGGGCAGCTAATGGAAGAAGTGCAACTACTTATGAAAAAAAGACTTGAATTAGAATATTTTTATTGTAATAATTGTAATTTAATATTAGATATCAAGTGTATTTTTAGAACAATAAAAGCAGTTTTATTTAAAACTGGTGCAAAGTAGAATTATTGTATGAAGGAAAATACATATATTGTTTAAAAATGGAGTATACAATAGTAGTTAGTTTAAGTATTTAATCATTGCATTGTATAGTGCAATGATTTTTTTTTTAGAAGAGGTGAGTTTATGAAAAAGAAGAACCTATAAGAATAGCACAAGTTGTGGGTAAATGGGTAGGCAGGTGGAGTAGAAGCCGTTGTAATGAATTATTATAGAAATATTGATAGAGATAAAATACAGTTTGATTTTCTATGTGATTCTGATTCTACCAATATTCCTTATGATGAAATTGAAAAATTAGGAGGAAGAGTTATTTTAATTCCTCCATATCAAAAAAAAAAGTTTTGAATATCAAAAGAATTAATTAAAATTTTTAAACAAAATAAATATAAAATAGTGCATTCACATATTAATACTTTATCTGTTTTTCCATTACGTGCTGCAAAAAAGACAGGTGTTCCAATAAGAATTGCCCATAGTCATAGTACAACAAATAAGGCTGAAAAAAAGAAGAATATGATGAAAATGGTATTAAGACCATTTTCTAAAAAATATGCAACTAACTATTTCGCCTGTACAGAGCATGCTGGAAGATGGTTATTTGGAAATAAAGAATATGATAATGGCAATGTTTATATTTTAAATAACGCCATTGATTTAGATAAATTTAAGTATAATGAAAAAATCAGAATCAAAAAAAGAAAAAGAATTAAATATAGAAAATGATACTTTAGTAATTGGGCATATTGGAAGGTTTGTTCCTCAAAAGAATCATACATTTTTAATTGATATTTTTAATGAATTACATAAAAAGGAAAAAAGAATTCAATGCTTTTTATTAATTGGACAAGGACCATTAATGGATGAAATAGAGCAAAAAGTAGAAATGCTTGGATTATCAGATTCTGTAAAATTTTTAGGGCAAAGAGATGATGTTAATGAATTATATAATGTAATGGATTTATTTTTATTTTCATCCCTATATGAAGGATTGGGTATGGTATTAATCGAAGCTCAAGCAAATGGATTACCATGCATTGCTTCAACTGAAGTACCTAGAATTGCAAGAGTAAGTGATAAAATATCATTTATAAATCTAGATGATCAAATGGAAATATGGGTTAATACTATAATCAAATATTTAAATAATATAGATAGGTACAAAATTAACTTTTACAAATGAAATAAATAAATATGATATAAAAAAAAGAGGCAAAAAAAATTAGAAAAATATTATACGAGAAATGGTAAGGAGTAAGAAACTATGAAAAATATATGTTTATATAGTGAAAAATGGACAAACGGTGGTATTGAATCATTTCTAGTTAATTTAGTTGAGTTACTATCAAAAAAATATAATTTTACTATAGTTACATCACAAAAAGAAACCAATATTTATGATGATAAATTACAAAAAATAATTGCAAAATAATTGCGATGAATCAATCAATTATTAAAAAATCCAATCAAGAGAACTTTATTTTCAATCATAAACTTTAAAAAAACAATAAAAAAGGTAAATATGATATAGTTCATATTAATATGTATAACAGTGTTGGATTGTTTTATGCAAGTTTAATAAAAGAAAAGAACTTAAAGATTGTATGTCATGCACATAATACTGGAATAGATAATGATAAGTTTTATTTTAAAAGAATAACTAATTTTCTTTTTGAAACAACTATTTACTAAAAAAAATATATTTTATTTAGCATGCTCTAATGAAGCGGCCGATTTTTGCTTTAAAATTAAATCCCAAAAGTTAACGATTGTTAATAATGGTATTGAAACAGAAAAATTTTTTATTTGATTTAAATATGAGAAAAGAAATTAGAAAAGAACTAAATTTTGCAGAAAGCGATATTATTGTGGGGACACGTAGGAAGATTTGTTGCTCAAAAGAACCATACATTTTTGATTGATGTTTTCAAAGAATTTTTGGAGATTATGCCTAACTCTAAATTAGTATTAATAGGCAATGGTGAAACAAAAGAAGACATAATGAGAAAAATTGTTGAATTAAAAATTGAAAAAAATATAATATTGTTGGAAAACATTAAGAATGTGAATGAATATATGCAAGCATTTGATTTGTTTTTATTTCCATCATTATACGAAGGACTTGGAATTGTTCTAATTGAAGCACAAGCTGCAGGATTAAAATGTTTTTGCATCTGATACAATTCCTAGAAATGCAAAAATAAGTGATAATTTAATTTTTTTTCTTAGTCTTTCTTCTTCACCAAAACAATGGGCCAATATCATGAAAGATAATATTGGCTATAAACGGATAAATATGTTGAATATGGTTAAAAGTAATAATTTTGATAGAAATTGATTATGAGAAATATGGAGGAAATATATGGATGACAATTTGATTTCAATAATTATACCTGTTTATAATGTTGAAAAATATCTAAAAAAAATGTATAAATAGCGTTATAAATCAGTCTCATAAAATTTAGAAATTATATTGATTGACGATGGCTCTACAGACAAAAAGCGGTATTATTTTAGATGAATATGCTAAAATTGATGAAAGAATCAAAGTATATCACAAGAAAAATGGGGGATTATCTTCTGCAAGAAATTATGGTATAAAAAGGAGCAATGGAAATTATATTTGTTTTATTGATAGCGATGATTTTATTTCAAAGTACATGATTGAAAATTTATTGAATAATTTATTAAAAAACGCAGTCTGATATTTCAATTTGTGGAATGAAGTATTTCTATGTTGGAAGAAGCGATGTATAAAAGAATGATGATGATTATAGTTATAAATAATAAAAAGTATAAAATTGTTTATACGCCAATGATTGCTGTATTATTTATTATTTATCGGAAAGTTATATGAGGATTCAAAAACTTAATAAATGTAAAAAATCGCCTGATTAAATTTACAACGAAAAATTACAAATGAAATCTTTAAAGAAAAAAGATTTGGATCATATATATATGAGCAAACTTTTTATATGATTTTATTTCTGAAAACGCTAAATCAATAAAAAATGAGTATTTTGTTTATCACATTCTTAATGAAATTTCGTGTTGCAATAAAATTTTATTTCAAGACAGAAAAATTATAAGAATGTTATTAATCAAACCAAATATGACATTAAACATAATATTAAAATTAATTTTAAACTCAAAAATATATAGTTTTAGAAAAAAAATACAAATTATTTGTATGGGGTATTTTACAACTATTTATAAAAATATATATTTAATAAATTATAACAAAAAGAGGAAAAAAAAAATGAAAAAAATGAATTTTTATAAATCTTATATCAATTTTTGTTAGCTTTTTAATTATTTTAATTAATACGGTTAAAGATTATAATATTAAATTGAGACTAGTTTTATATTTGCTATATTTTGGTTTTATAATAATTTTTTCAATTAAAAGAATGAAAAGTCTTAAAATTGCTTTTTAATATTAATTTTATATATGGCTGTGTTTTTTTTGCCTATTCATTTATTGGACCACTAATGTTTGTTCTAGACAATTATTCTCCAAGATTTTATTACTTTTTAATTATAATCAAACAACAATGAATGAAGCCTTGAAAATATATATAAATATTTATAGTATCTTCAACATTTTATCATTTGCTTTCAATAAAATTAAAGTAATGATATGAAAAAGCAAGGTTGATAATTTGAAAACTAAAACTATGAATTTAAATAGTGAACAATTTATGATTTTATTGCTTTGTTTTCAACATTATATTGTTTAATTAAACTTTATTTCATATGGTACATCGTTTTTTTGGTTTATCAACATTACAAAAAAGAGATGTTTTAAATAGTGGTATAAGTCATTATATAAATTTATATGTTATTGTGTATTCACTATTTTTGGTATTGCCTTCTTATTTAAAAATACAGAAAAAAGAATTTTGCATTTTATATTAGAGTACTTAATATTGCAGTATATTGGTGCATTTTCTTAACATGTGAAAGAAGTGTTTTTCGTAGCCTTTTTTATAGGTGTTATAATGCTTTTTGCAACTAGAGTGAATAAAATAAAATTTAAACATATCTTGATGATTTCGTTATTTTTGTGGCTTTTCTGTTTAGTGCTGCAATTAGAGAGAATATTTTTTTTCTAATCATAAAAATTAATGACGTATTATACAGTTCAACTACAGAGTATTATTGTACATTTACAATTACCAATGCTTTATTAAATTATAATCCAGAAGAATTGAGTTACGGCAAAAACGTATTATTATGATTCTTTTACTAAATTATTTCCATCATTCATTTTACCAAACAAACCTAAAGACTTGTCACAGCAATTTAAAGAAAAAATAATTTGAATGTAGGATTTGCATTTAATCCAGTTGCCGAAGGAATTATTAATTTTGGAATTTTTGGTGCTACAATTTTTGTGCCTATGCTAATGTTTCTAATTACATCAATTGCAGAAAGAATGGGTAAAAAAGAAATATTCTATATTATATAATAGTAGCATGCTATTCTTTGTATTATTGCAGGGGAGCATTCTCTAACTTACTTCTTTTGATATTCTTTTCTGTTATATAGTAATCTTTTGTATTTATAAAATAAATTTTTAGGAGGTAAAATGAAAAAAAGTAGGATTGATAACATATCATAAATCTTATAATTATGGTGCAATGTTGCAAGTTTATGCGACTCAATATATAATAAAAAAAAATTGGGATATGATTGTAAAATAATTGATTATGTAAATAAAGATGAGGAAAAGGAAAATAAATTATTTTGCTATAAAAAAAATTTTACATTTATACATAATGTTAAAATCTATTGCGTAATATATTTTTTAAAATCATATTTTATTAGAAATAATAATTTCAAAAATTTTATTAATAAATTAGATAGAACAAAAAAAAGTTACAAATTGTATAGAAATTTCAAAATTAAAGTTTGATACTTATGTTGTGGGTAGTGATCAAGTCTGAATCCATTAATTACAGGAAATAAATTTGAACCTGCATACTTACTGGATTTTAAGGCTAAAAATAAAATTTCTTTTGCTTCAAGTATGGGAAGCCATAAATTAAATAGTTCTGAAATGATATATATTAAAGGGAAAATTAAGTGATTTTAATGCGATTAGTGTTAGGAAAAAAGTTTGCAAAAGATCAATTAAATGAATTAGGAATAAATAGTAAAATAGTATGTGACCCAACTTTTACTTATTAACAAAGATGATTGGGTTAATAATTGCTATGATAATAGTATTTTGAATGAAATACCAAAGAACTATATAATTTTATATTTATTAGAGCCTTTTAATGATAAAATTTCGGAAATTTTATTAAAGGTTAAATCAGCTTATAATCTTCCTATAGTATATATTGCTTTTTCAAATTCAAAGAAGAAAAATGTTGATTATCATCTTACAAATGTTACACCAGAGAGATTCGTTTGTCTTATAAATAATTCTGATTTAGTTTTAACTGATTCTTTTCATGGTACAGCATTTTCTGTTAATTTAAACAAAAATTTTATTTCAATTTTAAATCCTTCTAATCCAAAAAGAGTTGAAGATTTTCTAACTTTATTGGGTTTAGAAGAAAATATTTATAATGAAGAAATTAAAAAAATACTATTGATTATAAAAAAATAAATACAAAAATCGAAAGCATTAGAAAAGAATCAATTGAATTTTTAAAACAAAATTTATAATGGTGGTTTTATGACTAAAGAAAAATATTTATTTAAAAATACTTTTATTATAACTATTGGAAAAAATATGTACACAATTGGTTACATTTTTTTTTTACTTGCTTCCTTTATATACAGCTGTTTTATCTACTAAGGAGTATGGAATAGTTGACTTAGTAACAACTTTATCAATGCTATTATTACCCATAATAACATTTCAAGTTGAACAGGCTGTTTTTAGAGAATTATTAGATAATAGAACAAACAAAGAAAAAGAATAATTTGATAATTTCAAACGGAATTATTTCGGTAACTATTCAATGTTTATTTTTCATAATTATATACTTGCTTTTGTCACCAATTTTTAAAAATGGATATGAACATTTGTTGCTTATTAATGTTATTTGCTACATATATATATCACTTTTTTCAACAAATTGCTAGAGGAAAAGGAAATAATATTACATATTCAATAGGTAGTTTTATTAATGCCAGTGTAACAATTTTATTTAATTTAATATTTTTATTAAAATTTCAAATGGGTGCAAAAGGTATGATTCTTGGTAATATATTTGGACAGACTGCTGCTATAATTTACTTGTTTTTTGCAGAAAAAAATTTCAAAAATTTGCATCTTTCTTTATTCAATATTAAGTATGTAAAAAGTTATGGAAGTATTCATTTCCGTTAATTCCTAATGAATTATCATGGTGGGTTTTTAATGTATCTGACAGGGTAATTGTTTCCTTGGTTTTGGGATTGTCAGCAAATGGAATTTTATCTGCATCAAGCAAAGTTTTCTAATGTATATATAACTTTGTTCAATATTTTTTAATATAAGTTGGACTGAATCAATAAGTTTATTTATTAAGGAAAATGATATTGAAAAATTTTTTAATCGTGTTTTTGGAATAGCACTATCATTATTTTCCTCTATTGGACTTGGAATTATTGCCTGTTTACCATTTGTTTTTAATATTATAATTAATGCTAAATATAATTCATCTTATAATTTAATTCCAATTTTGATTATTGCTTCACTGTTTAATGTAATAGTCGGCCTATTAAGTGCTGTTTACATTGGCAATAAAAAACACAAAGGCAGTTGCAAAAACCTCAGTTATTTCTGCTTTATTAAATTTAAGCGTTCACTTAGCTTTAATAAAATTTATTGGATTATATGCCGCTGCTATATCTACTTTAGTGTCTTTTGTGATAATGTCTATATATAGATTGCATGATATAAATAAAAAATACATTAAAATTACTTATGATTATAAAAAATAATTTATACTTTAATTGTTGCTCTAATTATTGTTATAACATACTATTTGAATAATTTATATATACATATTTTTGGATTAATATTAGCTTTTTGTGTATGCTATTTTGATAAATAAAAATATTGTAAGTATATTAATGATAAAACTCAAAAAAAAGAAAGGAAGCATATTATGATAAAAAAACATTTAAAAAAAATCAAATTTTTGGTAAAGATTAGAAAAAAATATAAAATAGATAGAGAATTTAGAAATGATAAAAGTTTTTTTTATTAAGAATTATTTAGAATCAACTGAGAATATTAATACTAAGAAATATGATATATTGTTGATAGTTCATGGCCTTGAGAAAGCTACTTTAAATAAAAATCCAAGAAGATTTGGAGTTGAAAAGGTCAAAAGGCTAATAAATAATTTAAAATATATGGAGAATAATGACAAAAATTTAGGCTATGAATATTTTTTAGAGTTACCTGCTTAAAAAAATATTGTGAATTTTATGAGAAACAACAATGGATAGATGCAGATGAATATATGATGGTTAAATCTTTTTAAATTCATTAAGCAATGTTTCTGATCTTAATATTCCATTTGGTAAGAATATTATTAAATTAGAAGACATAATGAGTTCTGTTAACAATATAAATTATAAGGATATTGTTAACAGTCGTCATTCTATTAGAAACTTTTCAGAAAAAAAAACTTGATAAAGAAACAATTGATGATGTAATTTCTTCAGTTATTCATACTCCATCAGCTTGCAATAGACAAATGTGTAAAATTTATTTTATAAGTAGTGAAAATATGAAAGAGAAAGTTAAAAATTACGCCATGGGATTGGGAAATTTTGAATTAAAAAAATATAAACTACTTTTTAATCACATACGATATGAATTCTATGTATTTTGAAGGTGAGAGAAATCAAGGCTATTTTAACTCTGGTTTACTTGCTATGAATTTTGTTAATTCTTTTGCATGTTCATGGAATAGGTAGCTGCTTCATTGAATCTGGTAATACGTTTGCTGAAGAAGAAAAATTAAAAGAAGAACTAGGTCTTCCTAAAAGTGAAAGAATTGCTGTTATTATTACTGTGGGATATTATAAAATGAAAATGAAGTTTTGTTCAGTAAAAGAAAAAAAATAGAAGATATTTATAGGAAAATTTAAAAATTTATTTTTATGGGTGATATTATTAAAAAAGAGAATTGAGTGGATTGATGTATTCAAGAAATTTGCAATTGTTATGGTTGTTTATGGACACATATTATTTAACAATATAATTGTAAATTTATTCATTTACTGATGTTTATGTTTGAAGTGATGATTTAATCCATATTTTGTTTAATATTTTCTTATAAACAATATTGTGGTATAATAAGGCACAGATGGGAGAACCATCTATATGTTATTAAGGAAGTGTATATTTATGGGGTGGAAAAATCAAAAGTATTTAAAACTAGAAAAAAAAGGTAAATAAGAAGTTATCTGATAGAGATAATTATAGTATAAAAAAGTAAATGAATATGAGAAAATGACTTCTGATGTATTACCAGTTAAAAGTGGTAAATCATATATTGAACATAAATCAGCTTTGGCTAATTACTTTCGGGCAAGAGAAATAAGTATTACATATTATCCTGCTAGAATTGAATTTAGTAGAAAGAAAGATTAAGTATGTTTAATAAAAAAAATATTAGTTGGTTATTAGTTATTCTTTGGATGATATTAATATTTATTATGTCTAATATGACTGGTGAAGTATCAACTAAAGCTAGTGTTGGTGGGATAGAAAAAACTATTACTGTTGTTGCTAATACTACTAATAAGATGAATATAACTAAGAAAGATAATGACCAACCTAAAAGAATTAAGAAAATATCAAAGAAGTTAAATTATCCAGTAAGAAAGTGTTTACATGTTACTGAATATCTTATACTGACATTGCTTTTATATAATGCTTTTTTGTAAGAGTGGTATTAAAAATAAGAAAACATTGTTTCTATGTTTGTTAATATGCTTCTTATATGCTTGTACTGATGAATTTCATCAATTGTTTAGAGAGAGAACTAGTAGTTTTATAGATGTATTAATAGATACATCAGGGGCTTAATTGCTGTTTTTATAATAAAATTAAAAAAATAGGAATCGGTGAGTAGAATGTTAAAAAGATTAAATATTATTCTAAATATAATAGCTATTATATTTCTATTATTAATATCTATTTCTATTACTGAGTTAAATATTTTACCTGGAAAGTATTATTATCCGATGATTGGTTTATTACTTATTATTGGTATATTATTTATATTTAGTATATTTAAAAGTAATAAGAAATCTTTACTAATTATAAGTATTATTAGTTCAATAACCATTAGTATAATATCTTTTTTGGACTTATTTATTTAAATAGTACTAATAAGTTATTAGATAATATAAGTTTTATGAAAGAGAAGAGTATTTACTATATAATAGTTAAAAAGATAGTGATTATAAGGAATTATCTGATTTAGATAATAAAAATCTTGCTATTATAGATAATGGTTCTAGTAATTATCAAAAGGCATTGAAAGAAGTAAATAAAAAGATAAATATAAACACTATTAAATATAAAAATATTAATACTATAGCTAGTGATTTAGTTGCTGGTAAAGTAGATAGTATTTTATTAAATTCTAATAGTAAAAGAATATTAGATGATATATTAAAAGATTTTAAGAATAATACTAGAGTAGTAGATAAAGTAGTTATTTATGTTAAACGGGGGAAAGAGTACTGTTATTAATAGTAATGAACCTTTTAACGTTTTAATAAGTGGTATAGATACAGCTGGTGATATTAATTCTGTATCAAGAAGTGATGTTAATATTGTAATGACTGTTAATTCTAAGAATCATGAAGTGCTTTTAACTAATATTCAAAGAGATATGCAAGTACAACTTCATAGTACGACAGGAATTAAAGATAAATTAACTCATGCAGGTATTTATGGTATTGATATGTCAAGACAAACTATTGAAGACTTTTTAGATACTAAAATACCATATTACATTAGAGTTAATTTTGATAGTTTAGTAAAAGTAGTTGATTCTATTGATGGTGTTGATATAGATAATGATGTTGCTTTTAAAGGATATACTAGAAACTTTGAAGTTGGTAAGTTACATTTAAATGGTAAGGAAGCTTTAGAATATGCTAGGGAAAGAAAGAAAAATGCCATCAGGTGATTATACTAGAGGATTACATCAAGAAAAAATAATAGAAGCAATTATTAATAAAGTAACTACTAGTAAGAAAATATTAAATAATTATTCTAAGTTTACTAGTGTTTTAGATGAATTTATTCAAACTAATATTCCTTCTTCAACTATTAAAGCATATGTAAAAGAACAAATTGATACTATGCCTAAGTGGAAAGTTATAAGTAGAGCAGTAGAATCAAGTGGTTCTGCTTTGATGGAAACATATTCTATGCCAGGAATGAATTTATATGTAGCATTTCCAGATGAAAATAGTGTTAGAACTGCTTCTACTATTATTAATGGAATGTTAGAAAATAAAAAGTATGATACTATAAATAAGTAAAATTAAGCTTTTATGATTAATAATTCATAAGGCTTTTTTTTTTATTTAATAGCTAATTTACTTGTATATTTGATAAATAGTATTATAATATAGACAGGTGAGAGAAAGTGCGAAGGTTATTTTTAATTTTATTTAGCTGTATAATTATGATTAGTTGTACAGATGTTTATGCTAATATTATGTGTAGAGATGGTTCTGTTAGTAAGACTTGTACTGATTGTCATAGGGGATGTTGTTCTCATCATGGCGGTTGTGCATCAGGTGGAAGCTCCTCTAGTAATAATAGTTCTAGCATATCAACTATAATGGTAGTGCCAATAAAGATGATGGTAGTTGTATATTAAAAGTACTTGGTTGTACAGATAAAAATGCAATTAATTACAATAGTAATGCTAATACAGACGATGGAAGTTGCATTGCTAAGGTGTTAGGTTGCATGGATGAAAAGGCTGATAATTATGATGAAAAAGCAAATACTGCTGATGGAAAATGTTTATATACAACAACCAAAAAAAAGTAACTAAAAAAAGTAAAAAGTATAAAACTAAATATAAATTTAATTTGTTCAAAAATGGAAAAAGTATCTAAAAAAGGAAAAAACGGTAAGAAAGAAATAACTTATAAAATAACTAAAAATGAAAATAATAAAGTAGTTAAAAAGGAAAAAGTAAGTGAAAAAACATTAGTAAAAAAAGTAGATAAAATTGTTTACACTAATAAATTGGGAAAAAAAATAATTGTGCTAAGTTAATTATATAAAATAAGACTGATTATAATTAACTAATCTTTTTAACTTTTTCTAATAGTAGATCTATTATTTTAGCAATTTCTTTTTGAATCGTAAATTATAACCATAATTAAGTAATATATAAATAATAGATAAATGTCATTATTGATGACCAATATAGTTTTATGTAATAGAAAAAGGATAAAACCTAGAGTTTTTATCGCTTTTTATTTCTTTTATCGGTATACCAGTCATTCTAGAAATTTCTTCCTGACTTATTCCATTACCTAACATCGTACTAATTATAGAAGTCTGTTTTTCGACATTTCCTTGCTCAATTCCAGCTTTAAATGATATACTTCTAATACCATTTTCAATTCTTTCTCGCCCAAATCGGCATCGTAAAGTCCAATAGTATTAATATCAAGAGAAGCTTCTTTTATTCTTCCTACTGCTTCCATCAAGTCATTATCTCCTTTCCCTAATTTTTCTAAATCCCTAATCTTATCAACTTTCAATATAAGTAACGCTTTTTCAAGCTTACTTAATCTAGCTCCATTATAGTATTTCTTAGCTAGTTTTGGAAGACTAATATGATATTTTTTAACTTTTTCCGTTTCAATTTGTTTACTTTTTTTATCAGTATAAACAAATTCTAATGTTGAATCTTTTACCTTTAAAATAAGTAAAATTATTTAGATTGATCTGTAAAAACGAATAAAGTGTACTATAATCATTACCAGAGTTTAAACTTTCTCCTTCAATCTTTCCTAGATAAGCATCATTACGCATGAATAATCATTCATAATACTTGCCATTCATTTCAATATTAACTAATAACTTATCAATACCAACAATAAAATCAGAGATTTTTCTTTTCTCCTTAGCATTACTTAGATTAAGTTCATTATTCTTAATCACTAATTTACGTTTAATTTCTTCTTTTGATACACTCGTAAATTCACTAATTAGAAAAAGAAAGATAATTAGGACAAGAAGTCATCACTATCTTAAAGACAGAGTCTTGTGTAGCTGGTATAACCTTATTTTCTCTTAAGAGTTTTTCTTTTAACTTTAAAAACTCTATCATTATCTAAATTTACAATATTTCCTCGCCTTCTTTCGGTGAGACCTAATCTAACACATATAAAAAGAAGAGCAAATACCGAATTTTTAAAATTCACCCTTCTTTTTGCCGAATTTTGCATTTTCAACTATGGAATTTTCTATTTTTGGGAAAATTTAGACCTGAATTTGCAAAATTATCACTTTTTAAAAAAATTTTAATTTCTTTATCATATAGTAAAAGATGAATCGTAAAATTCATCTATTTAGAAATATTAATTATTTCATCTAAACTATCATCTGTTGCCATTATATTTTTGTGTTCTTGATTACATTTTTCACAACGATAGAGTATTTTATAAGTATCCTTAAACTTTTCAATCCCAATAGGTTTTAATATTCCTTTACACGGATTAGCTCTATCACCAGGCATTATATCTATATGAATAGAGTAAAGACAGTACGGACAATGGTCTCTTGTTGTATATCCCAAAGGAGAGATTTCTTTTTCCACAATGAATGCAAATAAAGCCTTCATCTCTTTTAACAAACTGTTTCATAACATCACCATTTAAAGTATAGCAATAATTTAAAAAAATGCTATCCTTAAAATGAAGGAGGGAAATTATGATAAAATATGAAACAATAGTTAATAAATATTATTATAAAAGAGAAGATATAGATAACATAATAGAAATACTTAAGAGTACTAACTACTATATAAATTGTACCAAAGAAGAAGTTACAAAATTAGTGCAAGCAGTAGATGAATTTTTGGGTGATATAAAGGTTCAAAAAGAAAAATACCATATTAGAACGACATGAAACAGAAGAGGAAGCACGGGCCTATTTTGGAGAAGAATTTATTAATAAATTTGATAAATTACTTACAGAGCTTGATGAAGAACAAACTATAGTAGCACTACATGGAACCCATCCAGATAATTGTTCAAAGATATGTGAAGAAGGATTAAAATACTTATATCCAAGTCTTCCTTCTAAGCTGTTTCTCAATCAATGGCTTATGGTGCTGAGAAATGCATTATGATAAATATGAAGAATTATTAAACTGGAAACATAAGGACTATAAGGGTTTAATAATGATTGCAGTTCCTTATGAGTGTTACTATAAAGAAGGACTTTGGAATCATTATCAAGAAACAAATTATGTTATGTATGGTGCTCAAGATTATAAAATAAATCCCGATTTCATTGTCTGTTATATAAATGTAAACGATAAAAAATAATAATTAATCTTAAATATAATAGAAATCATGATTATACTGGATTAGTAAAAGATACTAGTATTTATAGAGAAAATAAAGGTTAGATAGTGATAAAGTATCTCGTATAATGAGGGAAAATCTTAAGAAATTTAAATCATCAGGAGTATCAACTGTAGAAAGAAAAAAAGTAAAAGAGAAGAAAAATTGATATTAAAAAATACCAGAATATATAGAAAACTTAAATTATACATTTAATTCAATTAAAATTAGTTTATCCTGATGTTATAAATGAAGAAAAATATAAAGAATTACTATCAGATTTATCAAATGATTTTGCTACTGTTACTAAAGCTTTGCCTTTTATTGGAGACGGAAAAAGAATTAAAAAAAATCTAAAGAAGTTGTTTCTGTTCCTATTAGTACTATTCAAAATACAGATGATTTTTTTTTTGATGATGATATAGAATGGAATGATATTTCTTTAACACAAGAAGAAGGTAAAAAATTGTAATTTGTCAAAACCTTTATTATTTGCTATAATTTTTAAGTGAAAGGTTGATTTAGTATGGAGTTTACAATAGATGGATTTGAAGGACCACTTGATTTCTTCTTCATCTTATAAAAAGAAAATAAAATGGATATATTTGATATTGAAATTAATTTAATAACAGAACAATATCTTAAATATATTCAATAATATGGAAAAAGTTAATCTAGAAATATCAGAGTATTTAGTTTTAGCTAGTGAACTTAATAGAAATAAAAGCTAAGATGTTACTACCTAGAAAAAACAAGAAATGAAAAAGAGGAAGAAGATCCAAGAGAAGAATTAGTTAATAAACTATTAGAATATCAAGCTTATAAAGAAATTAGTAAAGACTTGAAAGAAAAAGAAGAATTAAGAAAAAGAAATTTATACTAAAGCACCAGAAAAATATAGTGACTATCAAGAGGAAGAAGTAACTTTTGAAGGCGGTTCGGTTGATTTGCTAGTAGATGCTTTTAAGAAGTTTTTATTAAGAAAACAAGAAGAAAAACCACTTAATACTAAAAGTTACTAAAAAAGGTATATCAGTATCTAGTAGAAGACATGAAATTAAAAATCTATTAAAAGAAAAAGGTAAAGTTATCATTTTATCAAATGTTTTCTGTTCCTACCAAAGAATATATAGTAGTTACTTTTCTAGCTATTTTAGAAATGGCTAAGAATAAAGAATTAATTATTCATCAAGAGGTATTTATGATGAAATAATTTGTGAGGGGGTTTAAAATGGAAGCAGTACTTGAAGGATTATTGTTTGTAGTAGGAGATGATGGTTTATCTCTTGAACAAATTAAAGATGTTTTAGAAATTGATTTTGAAGAAATAAAAGTATTAATTACATCTTTACAGGAAGAATATTCTAAAGATACAAGGGGCATAAAAATAGAGTTTTTTAGGTAATAAGTTAAAACTTACTACTAAGAGTGAACATCATTTATATTATCAAAAGTTATTAAAAATAAAAAACACATTCTCTAAGTCAAGCAGCTTTAGAAACTCTTGCTATCGTAGCTTACAATCAACCATTAACAAGAATACAAGTTGATCAATTAAGAGGAATAGCTAGTGCTCAATGATTAGAAAATTAGTTGCTAAAGGATTTATCAAAGAGTCAGGTAGAATTAATTTACCAGGAAGACCTATTCTTTATGAAACAACTAGTGACTTCTTAGATTATTTTGGACTTGCTAATATTGAAGACTTACCAGATATGAGAGATTTCTTAAGTACTGGTGAAGTAAAAAGATGAACAAAGTAGATTTATATGAATCTAAATATAAAAAGAGATTGATTAGGAGCAAAAAATGAAAAAAAGAAGATAAAAAGGGAACAAATAAGAAAAAAGATTAAGTGGTTAATAGTAGGGTATTCATTATTGTTTATATTTCTTTCAATTTCATACTTACTAAGTAATAAGCTTCCAGATCTTTGGAGTTATGAAACACTCTACTTTTCGGTAATATATTTTTTAACACTACCATTTATTCTAGGAATAGAAATACCAAAAGAAGAAAATAATTTATCCATTATACTTTTTAGCAGCTATTGCCATATCTTGGATTACTTATAGAGAGACATATCTTTGTTATTCACTCTTTACTTTACTAGTATTTACTATATCTGTTACACCACTATTATATCCCTAAGGCTTTAAATAATAAGGTAAGAAAAGTACTTAGAATAGTTATTCCAATAATATTTTTTTAGCAGGAAGTATATTTTTTAGTATATCAAGAACTAGGTCTTAATAATAATTATATTGATACAGACTTTGATACTGACACATCTTATGATGAAGGAATATACATCTCTCCTAGTTTTCTAGGTAATTATAAATCTACTATAATTGATGACCAAAAAAATATAAAAAGAAATGCGATTAGTAATAAGTGATAAAAGAATGAATTTGATGAGAATCTATTTTCTGATGCTGCTATCTATTATAATACTACCTTAGATATTTATGAAAATGAAACCTTAAAAAGAGATATTACTTTTTAAATAAATCTCTTATTGATGATAATTTAACTTTTGAATGTCTTGGAAGTTATAATGCTGATAATCCTAGTAAACTTGATAAAACATTACTGTCCCGTTGATTTAACTCTTAGTAATAATACCTATACGATGAATATAAATTTTATTACTAATAACGGTGGTAAAGTAGTTTTTTAGTAAGGTAGGAGCATTTGATGATACTATTCAATATACCAATGCTAAGGAATACTACTTTTTATGATGCTGGTGATAACAAGTACAAAATATACTTATAATGAACCAACGGATAAAAAAGGTACTTAGTCATTATGTTTGTAATACAAACGATTGTAACTTGTATGTTGAAAGTGATTACTTTGCAGTAATTAGGGAGGATAAAAGTTATTATGTTTATAATGTTAAGACAGGTAATATAATTAATTCTTTTACAACAAAAGAAAAATATTTAGTTGTTAACCTTATAGCAAAAAACAATTTTCCAAGTGGAATAATATTAGAACAAACTAATGACTATAAATCTAAAGTTAGTTATTATGACTTCTACTATGGTAAAGAAACTATTAATGCTGAAATGTGTGATTATATTTATGATCCTGGCGAAAAACTACCAGGCAACTACTTATTCTGCAAAAAAATAATTCTACAAATTTAGTAAATACTAAAGGAGAAATAGTTAAAGAAGAAGTAAATTCTTATTTAGCAAGTGATGATGGCACTATTTACTTTTATG
>VOFC01003704.1_pt1 | contig 23940 bp, 43 predicted proteins | sample 5384161 | NCBI WGS metagenome assembly VOFC01 (sample SAMN12384722, study PRJNA508395) | human gut metagenome | isolation source: healthy gut B | host: Homo sapiens | reverse complement strand
TTAGCATCGTATTTTCCCATTAAGGGATAAACAGCATATGCATCGTCTTGACTATACAATCTATGGAACGCATATAAATTCTTTTTATGCGTTTGATTTGTATTATCTACTCCTGTTTCGCCTTTCTCGACCTTATTATTTCTTGATGTTTCACTCGGGTCAATATCAACGATATTAACAGGAACATATGCCTTATATTTATTTAAAGCATTGGTTAATTCTTCGTTTTCCCACAAAATGATATTGCAGTTTCAATAATTGTTATTGATTTTTGATAGCCCTCTGTCGAAAAAAGCACTTTCTGCCTCGGATAATGCCGTATTTTTTACATTATTTTCACTTCCGTTATCTTTGAAGAGAATGTAGAGTCATCAGTAAAATAGTTTTTTCCTTTTTTCTAATATTTCCAAAGCTCCGCTATAGTCCTTTTGAATTTATTTTTCATCTGCTTGACTCATAAGTTGTTGTTTATATGCACTTTTTGCCTCACTCATTTTATCGGCAACATTTGGATAGTTTTAGATTTTTTTTAGTATTTCTTCAAAATTTCTATTGCATCAGGGTAATTCTTCTCTTCCATATATGCAATACCTTTTTGATACATAGTCTTTAATTCTTTTATGCTGTCAGCTGATTTCATATTTGATTCAAACTCGGAATCATTAATCGAAAATCTGTCATATACACTTTGAATTGTGCTATATTTTTCTCATAAGCTCATCATAACTTATACTGTCATTAACATATTCATTAAAATTCGACTCGGCATATGTATCGATTTTATCAATAAAATCTGATTGTTTATTTGCATTTTACTATAATTAGACACATATAATTCAGAAATTTTAGAAACATTACCATCGTCCAATAATCCGTATAAATACGAATCACTGTTACGTCTTACAGACATACCTATGCACAAAGCAATTATTAACACTGCACATATTGACACAGGGGATAATAAATTTTTTTCGACTTTAATATTCTTAAACCTTTCGATAAAATATTATCGTCTGACTTATAATCATAAGATTTAGGATTATTGAATTTCGTACTTTCAAATGGTGTTGAATATGAATTTTCTTTCGGTTCTGAATTACTATAACTGTTCTCTTCAGGAGGGTTTGCAGAACTTTGTATCGCTAAAGTTATTCATTTTTAGCTTGCTCGCTTTCATTGAAGAATTATCATAAGCTCCCCTGAAGGTGCTGAATCTGAAAATCCATTCATTTTAACCCGCCATTGCTTGAAGTCGTATTTGTTTTTACTTCGCTTTTTGATTTTCTTTGTTGAAGTCGGATGACATCTTTAACCCCATAATTCTATCCCCTCTTTCTTGATATAGTTGCAAAACTCTTGCAAATATCGACAATAACATTGGTACTGCAACAAAAATATAATTATATACATCGCATACGTAGGTAAATAGTATGTAAGTTTTCCGTATTCTATTGTTTCGGCAATATAATACGCTATCAAAACTACTCCTATTCCGATAATTGTTTTCGTTATTTTTTTTTGAAGAATTCTCACAATCAGCACTATTTCTCAAAAATTTAACAATATACATAATCGTTACTGCTATGGATATTAAAATACCTACTGCAAACAGCAAAGACATTTCCGCAGAAAAGCTAAATTCTGCGGATTTGAATATATCTTTTATATAGTCTTTTACATCTTCCAAAATAAACAACAAGTTTTGAAGAATCAAAATTTGAAACCATTGTCATTGCAAAATAATAATTTCTTTATTCTGTTATGTTCAACCATTTCATTTTTGCATCCACAACGACTGCATATCGTCGCCCTTTAGGCAACTCACTGCCACATCTTACACAATTCATTTTATGTCTCCCTTTACAGATTTGTATGTGCTGACTTGAAGCCTTTTTTCTTTGATTCTGTTTTCACATCCGGTGCTGTCTTCTTAACATTTTTGTCTTTGATAACCAAAGAATCAAACACTTCTGAATACTCGGTCTTTCTTCCGGATTTTTTGATAGCATTTTTAACAACACTAACTTTATTTCTTCCGGTATGTTATTTTTTATGCAAATATCACTTTCATCCAATATAGCCGCATATAGATAAGTATATTTTTCAGTATCAAAAAGGCATATCTCCGGTAAGATATTGACAAAATAAGATTCCCCAAAGCAAATATCAGCTTTTTGTGGTAATCTTTTCTGTTTCCTCACATATGTACAAAAATCCTTCGGGCGAAAGATAGATTGTATCACATTGTAAGTCGTCAGGCGTCGGTAATGAATCTTCAAAATAGCTACTGTCGAAATCAATAATTTTGCTGTATATGTTCCTGTTATTGTTTTCTTTATCAGTACATTATTAGGTTTTATATCTGCATGTATAATTCTTTTTATATGTATAGCTATCATATTATAAGCAATAACCTTACATATCATAATTTTTGTATTTGTATCAAGCTTTGAAATCTCTTCTATCGTTATAGAGGACATTTCAATTTTTGGAGTTATCATATAATACTTACTTTTAAATCTGAAAAAAGTCAGTCGGATATACAATTCCACCACCTTTACATTCTTTTAAAGAATCATATAATCTTTTTTTTCTCTTTTCAAACTCTGCACAAATACTTTTAGCTGTTTCTATGGCTTTTTGGCGTGAATGAATTCTCGTCTGTAGGATGAACGGGTGTAAGAAATTCCTTTGATGAAAACAGTTTCAGCACCTTTTTAGCAAATCCCCATTTTGCAGTACCGCTATTATCAGTTGTGTTTACCTATAATTTCATAATCTTTTACATACATATATTACGCCTTTCCATAATAAGTTCTTTTGTATTTATTCCATAAATTATCAATTTCATCTTGAGTACAATTTTTCAAGTTTTTTATATAATGCTCATATAAAGTTTCGGCACGCTTTAAATAGTAATCTTGCATTTCATTAAAATCCTTAAACTCCGATTGCAACAAGTGATATTGTATGATCGTCGCCTGTATACTGTCTTATTTGTGATTTTAATTTATCTCGCCATTCTATTATATTGTCCGAAGAAAGCAAAGTTTGTAAAATCAGATACTCAAACTCCATAGGTGTTTTTAAGTATCCGAAACAGCCGTCTGTAGCGTTAAAAATAATTATTTTATCTTTAATTTTTATTTGCTTTGAATGTAAGATATAATTACCGTCCGCAGAAACGACATTAGTAAGAACACCGTCATTTGAAATATTATCAAGTGCATCTACAGAATCATCAATATCGTCCTTCGTCACTTGTGCCAATCCCATATCAGAGAGAACATATCCTCTTGAATCTCCTGCCCAAATAAAATCAGCTATCATTTCATTTTGACAGTATTCAACAATCGTCATAGACAATGTTGTAGGAAAGTCCTTTTGTCATTGCACCTTTTATTTTACTTGAAGGTGTTTTGCTTTTTATACCTTTAAGAGCATTAGTTATCACATTAAAAATCTGATAATCTTTTATCTGAAGAATATTCCTTTCGGAATATTCTTCAAACCACTCTGCCACACATTCTCCAACTATTCTTGAAGCAATATATGCGCCTGTTTTACTGTTAAGTATTTCATATCGTCTAGAACCGATTCCTCCGCACCCGTCAAAAACACCTACAAGTCCTTTATTTTTCATTAAAAGAATATAAATAAGAATCTTCACTGTTTTGTGGAATCATTTCACCTGAAATTGAAAAATATGTACTTATCTCTGATAATAAATTTTTATACATAGCCATATTATATCGTATTTGAAATAGCATCTATAATTTGGTGATAGTCTATTTCAGAAAGTCCGTTGCCTGCTTCGGACGGAAAATGTATTGTATTGTCCCAATTATCTGAAATTGTATTCCAATATTCTGCGTCCGGCGCAAACATAAGTAATCTCTTTGCACTTTGATTCATATAACCCGGCATTTGTTTGTTGCCCCACCAACTGCTTAATTCACCAAAGCTTTCAGCCATTCCGTTAGGATAATAACCAGAACTTTTTCCGTAACCGATAGGATGTGTACTTGCGTCAGTCCATAAAACAATTACGTGTCTTTTTTTCATACCGTCATTATTCCAATCTGACTTCATAGCATATCCTAACGCCTCTAATCCATCTTCAGGATCATCACCACCGCCAAATGCTGTTATTCCGTCAATACATTCTTTAAAATCAGCAGCCTCTTCCGGCAAATCAAAGAAATCAGTCTCAAGCATTGCATTTTCACCGTCTGCCACATAATCTCTGAATACTACCATACGAAGTCTAAGCTTGTCTATTGTCTTTCCTTTCTTCTGCATAGCATCCACAACATCGCCATAAAAACTTACAGCATTTCTCTTTACCATATCAATAACTCCACCCATGCTACCTGTTGCATCAATGCAGAATACCATATCTACATTATAAGTTATTTGATAATTTCCCCTGTTGATTGTTTCCTCCTTGTTGATAATTACTTGCCATAATTAATTCCTCCTTTGATTATTTATATTTTTAAATTTTTCTTAACATATTTTATAATTAGAAATGTCAATCCGCCGATCAATGAAATCAAGCCCAAGATTAAACAAATAATTGCCACTGCCTTGACGCTGTCACGTTCAGAAAGCATTCTTACACGTTCCCAATCAGTTACCGAATATGCCATATAAACATATTTATTCAAAGTCAACAACTTCAAAAGACTGATTATGCTTAAAATAAATCCCACACTTATTGCTATCCATGCACATATTAATTTTGCATTATTGTTTTTATCATCTTCTGTACCGTAAAATGATTTTTTACTGTCACTGTATACATTAATTATCGTACTGCTTTTAGATGTCGGATTTTCTTCACTACCCGGCACTTTAAATCCCTTTGACATTTTTAACATTTTACATTCCTCCCATCATTTAGCCCATTCTATATTTAATTCTGCTCCTTCATTAAAATCATCCGGCCATGCAATACTATCTATTGTATCCCCAGTTTTGCATCAAATGATTTATTATCTACATTAACTGTGATTTCATCATACTTAAATGGTACGAAAACAGTATTTGTCATATCAACAACACCATATTTTCCGCCCATCTTCAAAATCACATAGTGCGCACCATGAATTTTAGACCAATCATCATATATACAAGGCACAACCACTTTCTTTTTCATCATCTTTAATATATCCATACTTAATTTGTTCCTTGCCATTATTCTCTATAGTCTTTTTTTTACACATGAATAACCGTGCATATAATAAACCGGATCCGAATTACGATCATAACTGTATATGTTATATCCATATTCCTCTATAGTGGCTTTTTCAGCAACAATATTGCTATTTTTCACTTTGTTAATTACAATAACTGCACCCACAACCAAAACGGCTAAAATAACAATCGCTATAATCATAAATTTCAAATGACCTTTTTGTTATTGCTTTGTTGATACTGATTCATAAAATCCACCTCACTCTCTGTTTACAAATAAAATATTACATTTGTTTCCATTTCTTTATTTGTTTTAGTTTCATACACATCCATCTTTATTCTGTCGTTGTCAAGGACAGTGAAAACAAACTTTACAGGAGTATACTCGCTCTCATTGGTTTTTACATTTCTTCCACTGATATCGCCATCTGCCACATATGTTCCATCCTTTTGCAAATATGCCGTTTTGGGATAATAGCCTATTCCTTGCGAACGGGCATGTGATACTTGTACATCAAAACTATCACTTGTTACGTTTGAAATAACACATTTTCCGACACATTCTTGAGTGTTATCATTAGACACATACCATTTGTATTCGCCTTGCTTTACATTGCTTGATGTATTAGATACTGACTCTTTTTGCGTATTCAATATATTATTCGATGTTGAATTACCATTGATATTATTACTGTTGTTAGCTGAAGATGTCGAATAAACATTTACATCACTGTTATAGCTTACAAATGTAGCATCTAATGAACAATCTTTTATACTATATCCTTCTGTTGCTTTGGTAACAGAATTCATAAGATCCGTTACATCTGCTACAAGATATTCCGGCAAATATGTTTTAGCATTAATAGCTATAGTAATTTGCATAGGCAATGCAGTTGTAACACCTCCGGATGACGCTATTTCTCCGGTGATTTTATATACAGGTGCTCCATTGACCTGAGTGTATTCCTTTTAACATTACTCAAAGATTTTCTTATGTTCTTAACATTAGATGAATCCAACTCAAACGGCAAAGTAAATTTATCTTCTTCAAACATATCTTCCCATACTGTAATCTTCCCGTCCTCAATATTGCCTAAATACCAATCATAATCTTCTCGTTTTGTATCACGATCTCCGACTCCCACCGAAAACGCATTATTGTTATAATTGAACTCGTAGTCCATTGACTCATCGTCACTGTCTTCATCAACCAACCTTGCTGAACCTGTTACATTCACACTTTGAATTTTGCTTATAGCTCTATATGTTTTCGCAAATATGTATCCTGTCGGTTTTAAAGATGGTATATTTAAAAGTCCAAAAGCTAATATAAGCATTGCTGCAACTGCCGCAATAATTGCAATAAAAGCTTTCTTCCTGCCTTTTTACGTTTGTTACTTCTCGGAAATTCCACATCATAATATTCTCTTGGAGTTTCTGAATTCTGCTCAGGACGTTGTTCAAATGTCGATTTAAACCCGTTATTTTGAAGTTCTGTCGGTGATGTTGATGACTGTCCAAATGTCGATTTAAACGTCTTATTTTGAGGTTCTGCATTTGATTCTGTTGGTTGTCCAAATGTTGATTTGAATGTCTTGTTTTGAGGTGTACTATTAACACTGCTCATATCGTAACTTTTCACCTCATTTTCAGGCATTGAACTTGTTTTATTTAGTCCCTACCCAATTTCAATGAACTTGACGGTGTTACAGGTGATTTTTCCGGCTCTGTGATAATATTCTTATTATCAACAACACCCACCTTTTCCTCACTTTTCTCCCCAACATTTCCCGCTTGTTTAAATCCTTTTGCCATTTTTATTCCTCCATTGTATCTTTTAGTATTTACAGGTTTTTGTGTATTGACAAAAACATCTGAAACCGTCATAAATTGTCCGCCGCTAATTTTACATACATTACCATTTACACTGACTTCTTCATCAATTTTACAATACTGCAATATATCTGTTATCGGCGACAAATACACTGCATTAATCGAATATGTATTTTCATTAATCGTCACTAGTTGTGTTTCCTGCAGTGCAATAAAATATTGTTTATATTCATTACATTGCAAAATTCCGGTGAAATCATATTTTTCCTTGCTATATATCAACGAATTACTTTGAATATCCTGTAAATGTTGTATTTGTTCTGCTTGATCGTTAATTCGAGCATCTTTTGAATGTATGTTGATTATCACAATTACACCTGTTACTACCAAAAAAACACAGAATAGCAATGCTAAAGCACGCCATCTATAAATAACTCTTGTTTGCGCAGGATTATCTCTGTAAACAATTTTCGTTTCCACCTTTGAATTATATTGATTTTGTATCTGCTTGTTTGACAAAGCAATATTTGAATCTAATTTTTTAAAACCTTTTAACGTTTCATTTTCTGCACCGCAATTACTGCATATATGATCGTTTAAATTTATTTTCTTTCCGCAGTTTGAGCAAAACATATATATTCCCCTATATAACAAGAATCGCCGCTATAATACAACAAAAAGTAGTGATACTATCATACCGACAACACCTATCGGTTTAATTTCTATTTTACCGAAACGATACCTAAGGCTATACCTGTTCCAGCCATTAAAAAGTCCAAGTGGATTAACCAATATACTTAATAACATACCTATTATCCCTACAACTATTGATATAATCGCATAAACATTCTTTTCCTTTAGGAGGCGGTGTCTTGGCTATTACTGTATCTTCATCTTTAAAACGAAGCTTAATTTTAGATGTATCAACACTCTTTTTCTTTGTTTCAGTAGGCGATTTTTTTTATTACTTTTTCCTTTTCGATTTTTTTCTGTCGAATATTTTTTGTATATCATAACAGCACTGGCATAATCCATTCCGCACACAATACATTTATCCGTATTTTCATTTGAGGTTTCGCACTGTGGGCATATCCACGTTCCTTCCATATGTAATTTTCCTCCACCTTATATATTTGTTTGAATATATTTTCATTTTATGGTCATATTATAGCACTTTTAGTTTAAATATGCAACTACTTTTTTAATTGTATATATGAATATTATTGTATGATTTTAATACAAATATTTTAATTTTCTATTTATAGTTATTTTGCAACTTATTTTTAAATTAATTATTACTTTTACAATTTGCTTGTATATTTTCTATTTAAAATGGTTTAAAATTATATTATAAAAAATTCAACACACGGAGGTGAATTAGTTATGGGAGAATTTGAAATTCATCAACCAGAGAAGTCATCTAATCGCACCATAAGAATGCCTGATGAACTTATCGAAAGAATGGGTAAAATTGCAGCATCAAAAGGAATATCTTTTAACCAGCTTGTAATTCAATGCTGCAATTATGCCCTTGACAACTTAAAGTCTGATGATAATGAATAATTTGCGTATATTTAATCATCGACCTGTCAGAAACTGAAGTCTTTATATAGGACTTCAGTTTTTTATTTAGATTTTATCCTAAAAACATATTAGCATAATTTAAAAATAACTTTCAACAAAGTGACATTTTAACGTCTTTTTACCATAATTAACGTATTATATAGACAAAAATAATACATTTTATGAAAAATATATGTATCAATTCAGGATGTTTATTATGGCACAATGGCAAGTAAGTCTTGTTGACGGTTTAATGGATTTCAGTTTCAGTATATTAATAGCTCTGTTTTATGCAAGCGTACTCTCCAATAATAATTGCAAGATACGGCAAAACAAAATTTCGTGTAATTGTTTCAGCAGTAATGATTATAGCTACTATAATCCCAAACATAATACATATGCCTCAAATGCCTAAGCAGCATACAACTCAGCAATTTAGTTATCACCTGCCGCAACAGTATGCCGCAAGTTATTCGTAAAAAGACGACCCTAATCACAATCACGGGTACGGATTACATATAATTAAAGATTTATCCAATCTTCTTGGCGGTAATTTCGTTTACGAACATGATGAGCACAATTTTACCGCCATTGTAACAATTCCGATTAACGACAAGGAGGAAGTACATAAATGATTAATATCGCGATAATCGATGATGATAAAACTTTCTGTGATGATTTTGAAGAACAAATAAAAAAAATTGATAACAGCTATAATACCGACTGTTATTATGATATAAACACTTTTTTAGAATCGGTTTCAAGCTACAATATCGCTATTGATATAATGCTTGGAAAAGATAACGGAATAGATATAGCGTCAGCAATCACTGAAAAATACCCTAATATAAAAATTATATTTATATCTGTTGAGCAAGACTTTTTTCAAGACGTCTATTCCGTCAATCATTTATACTTTTGGTAAAACCAATATCGAATGAACAGTTAAAACAAGCCTTGTCAGTTTGTTGCAGTGAAATAAATAAGCAGACTCTTTATACAAAGCTCGGCAGCGGAACTACTGCTATAAATCTAAATGATGTTTCCTATTTTGAGGGGATTTTAAAAAAACTATCGTACATTATGTCAATGCGCCAAAAGCAAACCTTAAACGAACCTCTAAAGGACATTGAAAAAAGAAATTCTTAACACCAACTTTATACGCATACATCAAAGTTACATTATAAATCTTACATACATAACTCAATTCACCAAAACAAAAGTCAATATTCAAGACCTTGAAATACCTATAAGCAGAAAATACTCACAATCAGCCTTAAATGGCATAAGCAAGTTTTTAGGTAACAATCTAATTTAAAACAAGTCGGAGTCGGGCTCCTAAAGGAGTCCGACTCCGACTCTGAAATTAACCTTTTCGGCTTATTTTAAAATTTATCTGAATTTACATATTGCGTTATACTGCTTAAAAGCTGTTTACATTCGGGATAATCTCCGTCTAAATCAAAACCGCAGAACAATAGCTTTGCTTTGCCTATTTCTGTTTCAAACAGCGGTGATGACGCAGTATTATCAAAAAAAATTCGGTACTGTTTCAATTATAGGTTTTACTTCACCAGCAAACTTCGATATATCTGTACCGACCGAGTTATCAAGCAGTCTTTTCCACTGATAATCGGGATATTTTTTTGTCGGGAAATCATCAAATATTCTATGCTTATTATCAATTATTGCACCGCATGGTTTTTGTGACGGGAAATGTACCGGCGACCAAAATACAGGTATAAAACTTCCATGTATCGGATTTTTTGAAACACTCTTTCGTCACAATAGCTTTTCCGCCGTTTTTGATTATATCATCAAGTTCTTCTTCCGATTTAATCATACGAACATTGTTTTCAATCTTATTTTCGGCAAAAAACAAATATTCTCCAAGTATTTTTTATAACCGTTCACTTCAAGTATAACACTAAGCATTGTTGATTTTGTTATACTGTTTAGCGGTATGCTTACCTTACTTTCTGTTGTTGACGTTTTATAAAATACTTGCTTACCGTTTTGTACCGTCAAATTATAAACAGGGTTGTTGATTTTCTTTTCGCTGAAATCATATAAGTCCAATTCCGCCTTCAATGTATCTGTATTTTTAAATATTCTCTTTGCCTTAAATAACGGTACTGCCTCACCTGCAAAATTTTTAAATTCATCGTGTGAAATCAAGCCTTTACTTTCATAAAACACATCAAGTATGCCGACAGTGGCTGTACTTTGTCCTGTGTAATCCGATAGCGACAAAAAGTTCAAAACCGCCGAAATCTTTTGTCCTAAGTGCCGCCTCAATATCTTCTTTATAAAGCTTAACAGCTAAGTCGCCCGACGCTTTAATATAATCATTCAATTTATGATACACATTCTTTTTCAATCATAAATTTTTTAATTGCGCGTCAAGGTTTACCGGCAGAATATTGCCTGTATATTTTTCAATTAAGTCAACATCAGGATATACACAATACTGCCCCACTTCAAACGAAATTATCGGTACAGACACATCTTTTACCGCTACCGAATAATCAAGCGACGTATTTTCAGCAGCCTTATCCTGACAGTTCTGTATTCTGACATTGTGACCGCCTGCCCTCATATGCACACAAATAATCTTCACACGGCATAATCGGGTGGTCGAAGTTCGTCGTAAGCGTATAAATTCTTCTGTTGTCATAAGCCTTTATGCAAGTGGTTATGTCGTTAAGCATATCAAAATCGCCCATATTTTCATTACCGTTTGAAAACATTATAAACGAAGGGTGATTGCCGTATGTTTTTGAGATATTAATAGCCTCCTGCATAAAATATTGACGGTGTATCGGGTCTTCACCTGTTTCAAGTGAACATACATCGTGATTAAGCCATAGTGGCATTTCAACAGATATGTACATTCCTATTTCGTCAGCCGCATTAAAGGCACATTCAGGCGGACACCATGCGTGAAAACGAACGTGATTTAAGCCATAGCTTTTGATAGTCTTGAAATTTTTTCGCCACACCTCAATATCCATAGGGCGGATAACCTGTAAGCGGATATATAGCACAATCTATTGTACCGCGCAAAAAGAAATTTGTCTGTTGTTAAGCAAAATCTTTTTTATTTTCCGTTTTTATCGTTCGCATACCGAACTTTACGGATTTTATATCGGTATGACCGTTACATTCATATTTAACTGTTGCCGTATATAAATTAGGGATTAAATTCGTCCCAATAATCTATTTCGGAAATATCGTATCTGAAATAATCAACTTGTTTTGAATTAAACACCTTCGTTTCAAATATTTTTTCTCCAAGTAAATCTCCTTTTGGTGAAGTAACATTTACGGTAACAGTCGCTTTCTCCGTTTTAAACGGAGAATGTACATCCGATGTTTCAACAACTTTAAGCGTTATGCCTTTGTCATCTGTATATACTTGAATGCTGTCAATATGTTCTTTTTCTTCATATTGCAGTTCAATACGTCCGATAACACCGTTCCAATATCCTTGCGTGTCGACACTGTATCCGCTTGCCATTGTATCAAGGTTTAGCAAATTTCTGTTGTCTATTTTCAGCGTAAACGTATGTTCGCCCGGAGTTATTTTTACCTGTTAAATTGTATATGTGAGGTGTGGACAGCTCAATTATTTGTCTGTCTGTTTTCACACCGTCTATCCATAATTCAGATGCTATATTAACTCGCTCCATAAACAGTCTGACAGTTTTACCGTCTGTATCATTCGGAATGTTGACCGTTTTTTTGCAGCCAAAGAGGAGCGATATATTCATATCGCTCTCTCGGTGCACGTACAGCCTCTTTTGATATTTTGTCAAAGTATTCTGTTTTTTGCCTATCCTGATTATCACAAGTTGAACCCGGAAGATTAAAATTATTATTTTCAAATTTTATGCTGTCTATTGTCTGACTATCGTCAATATCTGTTTTATAATTCCATTTTCCGCTTAAATCTATTGTTTTCATTGTATCACCTATTTTACTATATCTCTGAGTTCTGCGTGGCATTGATTTAATTCAAGTCCTTGTTTTGCATACTTTTTGCATTATCATTATCACCTATACCCAAATATCCAAGCGCCGCCATAAGATTACAATGTACCTTATTGTTTTTATTTAAGTCACCTTCGAATATCAAGAAATCCGGTAATGATACTGCAAAAGTAATCAATTTTCATTTCATCATTCATATGATTATTTGCATACTCAATAAATGCGTTAAATCTCTTTTTTAGCCTCGTCTTTATCGCCCAGTGCCTCAATCGCTTTTGCAGCATAATATCATCTGCGGCGGTTGGTCGTTATAATACATCGCCGAAGAAAGATTAAATTCACCTTGTTGCTGCAAGTCTGTATGCCTGTTCGGACTTTTCCTTATCTTCATACAAGTTACCAAGCATATAATATATATCGTTATCCATATTACCGATTAACTTGCCCTCACCTAAATTATACGGATAAACGAGAGCTTTTTCAAGATATTCTATTGCTTTTTCTGTATTTTTTTTCTGCTTTAGCCTTATTAATAAGCGCAATTCTGTACTGAGCAGGTATCTTACCTTCACCGCCCTCCCAAGGGTGGAAGTTATGGTTCATAATACGATTGTATGCGTTATCATATTCGCCGTTCATATTAAGCAATGTGATATATTCCGTATATAAATCGTCACGCTTTTCAAGTAAGTCAGAATTTTCATTCATATTTGCCAATCTCTTTTCAAGAGAGAAATTAAGTGTTTTGTACAGTTGATCAAGTTCAAAGAATATTCTTGCGTCACTCTTATCAATACTGAATGCTTTTTTCCATTGATTTTAGTGCTAAGACACCGTCTTTTTAATTTATTGTAATAAACAAGTGAAAGGTTTCTATACACTGTCGGAAGTGTTATATTATCCGCACACTTTTTTCTCCCATAATTCTTTTGATTCTTCCCATCTGCCTTTGTCATAGAACAAACAGCCAAGATAATAAGCAGCATAATTACCGCCGTTATATATTGCCTTTTCCAATACAGCTATATCTTCAAGTCTGTTTGGGAAACAATACAGGCTGTCAGAATTTTCAGCTTTATCAAGTTCTGATTTGTCATTTGTCAGTGCATACAGATAGTAATGCACCATAGGCTCATTGTCATTCGGTGCAAGTTTTAATATTTCGATTGCGTCATCTGTCAAATATGCTGACATATAGCTAAGTGCAAGTTCGATATAGTTATGATTGTCACCACGCATAACAGCTTGCATTTCGTCTAAGCCGTTACCGTTTATTTTGTAAAGTTCATAATATGCACTGTGATCTAATGCGTCTATATTGCGTGTTTCTTTTGCAAATTCTGTTGCCTCTGCATTTTTTCCGAGTTTTCTGAGCAATGCCAATTTTAAAGTTCTTGCCTTTAAATTATGCATTCCCTTTACAAGCGACTTTTCTATATATTCCAACGCATCATTATAATCACCTCTGCCCGATGCAATACAGGCTAATTGATAAAATGCTTTATCCTGCATATTCCGTCCCAAACAGCTTTATAAAACGCGTCAAATGCAGTATTGATTTTACCCTGTTTCTTTAATGATAATCCCAAATTATAATACGGTTCACAATCATATGGATTAGATTTTTCCAAGTTGATGATTTAATAGCCTGTCTGAAATATTTTTCACTTTCCGCAAATCTGCCCTTATTATACAAATACTTTCCGTATCCGTTGTTAAGACGAATATCTGTTTCATCTCGTTTCAATCCCTCAAGGTAATAATCTTCAGGCGAATATGTAGCATGACGGTATTGCTCTAAATGTGTAGCCGCAAGGGAACAGTTTTTCGGTTGTCTCCACAAATTGCGGTTCAGGCAATGCCTCTGCCGGATTAGGTGTTTCCTCGTCATTTTCGCCCATAGGAGTGTAGCTTAATAATTTGTTTCCGTCTTTATATACGGCAAGTGTAAACTTTGTTTCATCAATACTAGGAATAGGAACACTCTTTGTAAATATATCGGTCGGTGATATGTTTGCTTTTTCTTCAAATACCGTATTTCCGTCATAAGCAAGTTTGATTGTTACATCACCAAGTTGTATCGGCGAATATACAGTTATATTAGCCGTATCGTTATCCAATTCAAGATTCATAACAACTTCTGTCGAAGCATTTTAACCGCACCGACATTTTTGTATGGCATAAAGTATTGAACGAAAGTCTTTTCTTCATACGGTTTTAAGAATGTAAAGTCGGGCTGATTATCAGTAAACATACCTGTCATAAGTTCAATATACGGACCGTTTTCGTCTGTAAGATTTCTGTCCCACGCTTTTCCAAAATCACCGTTACCCCAAGTCCATTGCTTTTTACCCGGTGAAACGTGATGGTCGGCTATATGAAGAAGTCCCGCGTTTTGGAATAATCGTAATTGCCTATAAAATTATAATCCGAATGATATGCCATATACGAAGTCGGTACAGGAATATTTTTGTATCTTGAAATATCCGTACCTGGGTGCATAATCAACCTTATAATAAACTCCGTCGGCAATAGGAAATTTTGATACATCACGTTTGCCGTGATCCATTACCGCGTGAACATCCGGTGGGAATATTGACTGTGTATAGTCATTTACGGCAACGGCAGGATTTGCCCACCATAAAAATGTTTGAGGTCTGTCTGTCGGATTGTATACCTGACCTTTTATTTCAAGATATGCTTTGTCTGGGTATACAGTAAATCCCGCCATACCTTTCGTATGGAACATCTTTTCTGTTTCGCCTACCCACCGTAATCGAACCGTCATTGTTTTCTTCGATTTTATAGTCAACAGGATCAAATGTGGACGGTCTGTGATGCTGCGGCCAGTTAAACTCAATACCCCCAGAGATCCATGGACCTGCCAAGCCTACAAGCGCCGGTTTTACAACTTCATTATAATAAACAGCGTCATATCCGTTTGTTTTATCGTATAATCTTTGAATTTTACCGCCGATTTCAGGTAAAATCATTACAAGTATATAATCGTTTTCCAAGAAAATTGCGTTGTATTCTTTATCAGTCTTAACGTCCGAAACACCCTCGCATACAGGGTGCGGATAAACTCGTCCGCTTGAACCTTGATATACACGTTTTTCAAGAAACATAGGATTTTTGTCGTAATCAGAAATTTCATATGTAGGTATTGTAACTTTTTTCTTGTTTAATATAACCTTAATAATTGCCATAATAATTATACACCGCTCCTTCGCATATTGTTTTATTTATGATTTAATCTTGATTATACACCGCTGCAATATCAAAAAATCATTAAGCATTATTGCTGTAAAATATGAAATTTTTTTTTATAAAGTCAATGTTTTTCGTCTGCCGACGCTGAACCTTAATTTGATCTTCCATTCCAAAACTGCCTTTTAATTCTTCTTTGCCTATTTTAACTTTACAGTTCCGTCATAAATATATTTTATTTATTCATATCACAAACCAAACGGTTTTTTTCTTGCCTATTTTAAATTGACCGGTTCCGCTTTTTTTGCACCTACAATATTTTCCGCAATCTGCAACAAGTTCACCGCGAAGAAAAAACTTTATCCGGTCTACCACCCTTTTGTTTCATACCTTCATATGTAGAATAATCAACGCCTTGCAAACTGTCCGCATTTGTAAATACACCCTCATATTCAGGATCAAATATAACAATATCCGCATCCGAACCCGGAGCAATAACACCCTTTTGCGGATATATTCCGTTTATTTTTGCAGGATTTGTGCAACAAAGCTCAACGTATTTCTGACGTGATATTTTTCCCGTTTCAACACCGTATGTCCAAATCACATTCATTCTGTCACCCATACCCGGCGCACCGTTAGAATATTCACAAAATTGTCTTTACCTTGATGTTTATTGTCTTTCCAGTTAAATCCGCAGTGGTCAGAACTGATTGCATTCAAATATCCTTTTTTAACTGCTCCCTACAATGCGTCCAAATGTTCTTGCGAACGAAGTGCCGGTGAACAAACATATTTTGCACCTTCAAAATTCGGCTTTGCAAGATTATCTGTTGTAAGGGGTGTTAAGTAGTGTGTACACGTTTCTCCGAAAAATAGGATAACCATCTGCATAAGCATCTCTGATTGCCTCCATTGCCCCTTAGCAGTTACATGAGCAACATACAACGTTGCTTTAGCAAGCTTTAGCCAGTGAAATCGCTCTTTCAGTTGCCTCAACTTCTACAACAGGCGGTCTTGAAACCGCATGTCCGTATGGTTCTGTCATTCCCTTTGCAAGACATTCTTCTTCATAATATCCTTTTTCCATCGCAATTACATGTGCTGCTGACATTTGTGGGTCAGGGATTGTGTACATATCAACTTTTTTCAAGACTTCCGTTGACGAATCGGCTGTCTGCGTTTTACTGTCCCCACTGCCTCCGCATGATGCGGTTGCCAATGCCATTGTTCCTGCCAATGCAAATGCAATTTCTTTTCTTAATAAACTTTTCATAATCTTTTCCTCCATTCTTTTTTTTCTTAATTATTTTCAACTACTGCTGATATACCTGTCTTCTTCCATTTGAATAACTTCTTTTCAAGGAAAGAAAGTATGAAGTAAATAACAATGTATTCGGCAGCAATAAGAAACATTGCCATAAACATATCCGAAACTCTGAACCAATTTTTAGAGTCTACTATGATATATCCTAAACCTATATCCGAACCCATCATTTCTGCAACTACCAAACCCGAAAATGCAAGTGCCAGGCTTGTTTTCATACCTGAAATGATACTCGTAAATGCCGCTTTAAAATGTAATTCTTTTAAATATCTGCCATTGGTTTGCTCCCAAACTCATTGCCGCTCTTATCAATACGGGATTAATACTGTTAATTCCCTCTCGCGTATATGGTCAAGCGCCGAAAAAAGGCTCGTCCATTAACAATATTCTCGGATTATTTGCAAGTGCTCTTGCTATTCCGACTCTCTGTCTCATACCGCCTGAAAGGCTGTCCGGATAATAATCCTTATATTTTTCAAGTCCTATTATTTTGATATACTTCATTGCAATTTCTTCTGCATTCGGATCTTTTTCTGACCGATGGACCAAATGCTACATTCTGCAATACTGTGTACCACGGATATAACGCGTATTCCTGAAATACAATCCCCTGTCAGCCGAAGGTCCGTGTATCATATTTCTATCGAGATACAAAGGCTCCGTAATCCGGTACAGTGTATCCGGCAAGAAGATTTAGAAGTGTACTTTTACCGCATCCGCTTTTACCCAAGATACAGACAAATTCGTTATCTTCGATTTTAAGACTTATGTCTTCAAGTACTCGCTTTCTTCCGCCACTACTCTGTGGAAATTCTTTTGTTACCTTATCAATCCTTAGCATTTGACTCACCTCATCTTTTAATACAAAAAAGCGATGGCTGCGTTTTTTATGACGCCTTTGCCATCGCTTTCTCTTTGTTTATTTGTTGAATTTATTATAGCAGTTGAACCCATTATGTTATAGTATACTCTGCACAAAAACCGATACTTTATTTAAATATTTCATACAATGATAAATATTTTATCATCGACGGTACATTTCTTTTTGGATACACATTGGTAATAGTTCGCATATAATAATTTTCGTCACATTTTGTCGTATAATTCAATCTAAATCATATATATGTTCACTTTTAAAAAAATAACCGTAGCATAAGCTACGGTTATCTGCTTTAAATTATTACTTTGAAGCCAAGAAGTCATTAATCTTCTTTACAAGTTCGTCAGCGTCAACGCCGTGAACCATGCAAGCTTCCTCAAGTGATTCACCCTGTGATGCCGGGCAGCCAAGGCAGTGCATTCCGATACCCATTAGTATTGGAGCGATTTCTTCATCTATGCTTAAAGCCTCACCGATTAGAGTCTTTTTTTGTTACTTGTGCCATTATTGTTTCCTCCTTTTTATATATTAAAACATTCTTCAAATTCTTGACCGTCAATAGTTTCCTTTTCAAGAAGTTTTCAGCCACTCGTGTAAGTACAGCCATATTTTCAGTAAGAATTTGTTCAGTTTTCTGGTATTGTAAAGTCATTATATGCTTTACTTCCGCGTCAATATCTGCGGCTGTTTTTTTCGGAATATGCTTTTGAGTGTGCAAAATCACGTCCGATAAACACTTCGCCGCCGTCATCATACGATACAGGGCCGATTGCCTCTGACATACCGTATTTTTGTAACCATTTGACGTGCTATGTCAGTTGCACGTTGAATGTCACTTGACGCGCCTGTGCTGATGTCGTCCATTGTAAGTTCTTCGGCTACTCTGCCGCCAAGCATTACAATTATTCTGTCCAACATTTCATTTTTTGATGTGTACATTTTATCTTCATCAGGCACATACATCGTATATCCGCCGGCTCTGCCACGCGGTATTATTGACACCTTATGAATATGCGATGTTTTATCGACAAGTTTTGCCAAAACTGCATGACCTGCCTCGTGAAATGCCGTAAGTTTCTTTTCTTTTTCGGTAATAATTCTCGAACGTTTTTCCGTTCCCATCATTACTTTTAAGTTTGCGTCCTCAATATCTTTTCTTGTTATTTCAAGATGGTTTCGTCTTGCCGCAAAAATAGCAGACTCATTCATTAAGTTTTCAAGGTCTGCACCCGAATAACCTGCTGTTGCTTTTGCGATTTCTTCCAAGTCAACGTCATTTGCCAAAGGCTTTTTAGCCGAATGAACTTTTAGAATAGCCTCTCTGCCTTTTTACGTCTGGAACGTCAACGACAATCTGTCGGTCAAAACGTCCCGGTCTTAAAAGTGCGGGATCAAGTATATCCGGACGGTTTGTAGCCGCCATCATTATAACGCCTTCATTTTCGCCAAATCCGTCCATTTCAACAAGCAACTGATTTAAAGTCTGTTCTCTTTCATCGTGACCGCCGCCCATACCGGCACCTCTTTTTTCTGCCGACTGCGTCTATTTCATCTATAAACACAATACACGGTCTGTTTTTCTTTGCCTGTTCAAACAAATCTCTCACTCGCGATGCACCTACGCCGACATAAAGTTCTACGAAATCCGAACCGCTTATAGAGAAAAACGGCACTTTCGCCTCACCTGCAACCGCCTTTGCAAGAAGTGTTTTACCTGTTCCCGGCGGGCCGACAAAAGTACGCCCTTTCGGTATTCTCGCACCAAGACTTACAAACTTTTGAGGATTTTTCAAAAACTCGACTATTTCCGCAAGTTCGGCTTTTTCCTCATCAGCTCCCGCAACATCTTTAAATGTCACGTTCTTGGTGTTCTCATTAAGTCTTGCTCTGCTCTTTGTAAAATTGGTTGCACCCGAACCGCCTTTTCGCAAAAATCCGAAAAAGAACACACATATAAATACAATTATCAAAATTATATCTGTAACCGCCGTCCATGAAATCTTGGTTTCATAAGCCTCTTGCTTTAAAGTGCCTTTATCCATTTGGTCGTTCATTTCTTTTCCGACATCTGCCTGCAACGTGTCAAGTGACGGAATTTTCACCTTTGCTTTGTCACCGTTTGTAAGTGTCACCGTTACGGTATTTCCCGACACAAGCATTGAACTTACCTGTTCGGACTTTATACTGTTGACCAAATCAGAGTAAACCATTTTAGTCTGCGATGCACCGAATCCGACTGCGAACATATAAAATCAGATACGCAACTACAAGCATTGCCACCCATACTCCGAGTCCTTTAAATCTTTTCTGCAACTGACTACCTCCTTAATTATCGTAAAATTCTATTTTTATACCTTTATCCTTGAAAGCAAAACGTTTGTCTATTCTGTTGCCGACTGCGGCAATTTCGCCGTTTATCTCAATTATCGGCACACTGTTTCGTTTATCTTTAGGAATTTTTTATCTATAAAATATTCCTTTAATTTCTTCGTACCGTTCATACCCATAGGCTGAAATTTATCACCGTTTCGCCTGTTGCGTACAATGATTTTATCAGTCTTGTCACACGAAAGATATATTGCACCGTCTTTATTTCGCATATCCGTTTCAGATACCGAAATTTTTTTGTCAAGTTCCGAAATAAAAACTGTTTCACCGATATTAATACTGACTTCAAACGGCTGTGTTTCTTCTTTTTTTGTGTTCAAGTATTATTTTGCCGTACTCGTTTTTTGCAACAATACCGTACGGCAAATTTATTTGTCTGCCGCTTGATTTATCGGCAAGCGACAATATATCCGCAACATATGTTGACGAAATATCGTTAAGACAGTTATAAATATCTCTTAACATCAATCTTAAAACACGTCTTTTTTATCGCAATATCCGTCTTATTCAAATCTTCAATATTAACAGCACAATTTCTGATGTGATGTTTATAAAAAATCTTCCGCAATACCGTCAAGATAATCACTGTCATCCTTTTATCAAATGCAAGCATTTTCCGTAACGGTTTTAATAAAACTCGAGTTAAATTCCTTTTGAATATACGGAAGTAATGTGTGACGTATTTTTTATTGCGTGTGTAATCTTCTGTCATATTTGTACTGTCTGTCATATATTCAAGTCCGTTATCACTGCAATATTTTTCGATTTCATCTCGTGAAACATTCAATATCGGACGAATTATATTTCCGCGGACATACGGTATTCCGCAAAGTCCGTTTGTCGTACTGCCACGCATAAAATTCATAAGCAAAGTTTCGGCATTGTCATTTCTGTTATGCGCCGTTGCAACTTTGTTTATATCGTATTTTTCGCACAATTTATTAAAGAAATTATATCTCACATTTCTGCCGGCTGTTTCTTCCGACACATTTTATCTTTTTGCAATTTGGGGTATATCTGCATTTAACACAAAACATTCAATACCCAATTTTTTTGAAAAGTTTTCGGCAAAAAGTTCATCTCTTTTTGCCTCCTCGCCTCTTATGCCGTGATTAATATGAGCCGTATATAATTTTATATCAAATTCGTCTTTCAGCGACCAAAGTGCGTGAGTAAGACACACCGAATCCGCACCGCCCGAAAGACCGACCAGCACGCTGTCGCCGTTATTCAATAAATTATATTCACGCAAGGTCTTTTTAATAATATCTAAAACCATTATTCTTCCTTCAATGCAAATTCAACATTAGAAAACTTAGTATATTCACCTTTCCAACCAAGTTTAAACATACCGGTTTCACCGCTTCTGTTTTTTGCGACAATACATTCAGCCATATTCTTATCCTCCGTATCAGGATTATAATATTCATCACGATACAAAAACATAACCATATCGGCGTCCTGCTCGATAGCGCCAGACTCACGCAAGTCCGAAAGCATGGGACGCTTATCGCTTCTCGATTCAGCCGCACGCGAAAGCTGTGAAAGTGCAATGACAGGAATATTAAGTTCCTTTGCAAGAATTTTTAACGAACGCGAAATTTCGGCAATTTCATTTTGTCTGCTCTCTGTTCTTCCGCTCGACTGCATTAACTGCAAATAGTCGATTACGATAAGTTCAAGATTTTTTTGGTCTGTTTTAATCTTCTGCATTTTGCACGGATTTCCGATACCGTTATTGACGCAGTATCGTCTATATATAAATCGGTGCAGTTGCAATTCTGTTTACTATTGCACCGATTTTTTTTTCCCAATCTTCGCCTGTTATATCACCTGTTCTGATTTTATTTGAATTAACAAGTGCCTGGCTGCATATAATACGGTTTACAATCTGTTCTTTCGGCATTTCGAGGTTGAATATCGCAACGGTTTTTTTCGGTAATACTGACGTGTTCCGCTATATTTACCGCAAAACTCGACTTTCCCATACCCGGACGTCCGGCGATAAGAATAAGTTCGCCGCCATGAAACCGCCCGTACGTCTGTTAAGTTCATCAAAGCCTGTCGGCAAACCCGTTATACCGCTTTGATTTAAAGAGTTTTCAACAAGTTCCTGATAACTGCCCATAAATATCTCACTTATAGGTAGTATATCGCTCTTGTTGTTTGATGATGTAACGTCAAAAATAAGCTGTTCGGCTTGGTCGACTATTCTTTTCGACTTTATCGTTCTGACCGTAAGCCATATCGGAAATATCGTTGGCACTTTTAATAAGTGTTCTCAAAACTGCCTTTTCCTTAATTATTTGCGAATAATACGTCACGTGCCTTGTTGTCGGCACATTGTTGCCGCATTTCTCAAATAAGCGATACCTCCGACAGCCTCAAGTTTGTCGCTTTGGCTCAACTTATTTGAAACGGTAATAAAATCTATAGCCGCATTTTCGTTAAATAAATCAAGAATTACACTGAATATTTCCTTATTCTGTGGAAGTAAAATCAGACGGTCTAAGTATTTCAACCGACTCCGCAACACTGTGAATTAGTAAGCGCACTGCCTATTACAGCCAATTCCGCCTCTTGACTATATGGCAGTTCTCTGCCCATTACGTCAACAGGATTCGACATTTCTGCCATAAATCCATTACCTCCCCAAAGTTATATCTGTTCTACAACTACGTTTAACTTACCGACAACGCCTGTATAAATTTTTACGTCAACTGTCGTTGTTCCCAATGTCTTTATGCCGTCAGGCATAACAAATTTCTTTTGTCAAGTTTGATGTGGTGTTGTGAAGTAAGCGCCTCTGCTACGTCTTTTGATGTTACAGATCCGAAAGTTTACCGTTTTCGCCTGCTTTAGCCTTTTAGCACAACCTTGATTTCTTTCATTTTCTCTGCGATTGCATTTGCCTCTTCAAGCTCAACTTTTTCTTGTATTCAAAGAGATTCCTGCTTACCCTTCATTACGTTTATATTCGACTTTGTAGCCGGTTCGGCAAGACCTCTCGGCAAAAGATAGTTTCTTGCATAACCGTCAGATACATTTACCATCTGACCTTTTTTACCTTGTCCTTTTACATCTCTTGTCAATATAACTTGCATTGTCCTTCCTCCAATTAACTTTCATTATTTGCAACGTAATCAAAGACAGCCTTTTTCAACGTCCTCAATTACCATATCTACATTTTTGTCTTTTTACTTGTGCACCAGCAACGGTACTATGTCCGCCGCCACCGAGATACTCCATAATAAGCTGTACATTAATATCACTGAGCGAACGGGCGCTTATACCCACGCCTCCGTCCTGCGCATATACAACTATCGACGCACGAATATCACCTATATTAAACATTTCATCAGCCGCCTGTGACGCTATCACTCTTATATTGGGATACTTTGTGTAACACTTTGCGACTGCAATCTGCGATACTATAATTTTCGATGTCTTTACAATATCGGCTCTGTGGTCATAGTCCTCTTTATTCACGTTAAACAGCTTTTTGACGTCTGCCGTATTCAGTCCCAAACGTCTTAAATATGAAGCC